>SAMEA104315424__coassemble_314_pt1 | contig 138117 bp, 124 predicted proteins | sample SAMEA104315424__metabat2_low_PE_031 | metagenome-assembled genome bin SAMEA104315424 (sample SAMEA104315424) | gut metagenome | biome: Monkey gut; feature: monkey-associated habitat; material: faeces | place: China | collected 2013 | reverse complement strand
CAATTCCCAATCCTTTATCTTCTTTCATTCTTTGTTCAGTTTTGAGGGTGTGAAACCAAAAGACCGCATTTTGCGGTCTTTTTTGTTTTGCTGTATTGATATTTTTTTTATTTTCTTCGTTAGGCTCTATATTTAAACGCAAATTCGCCTATAAAGAACTCATAAATGGGTAAAAACCTGTCCGAGGGTAACTGGGTTTTCGGTGTTGTAAGGTGCTATGCAATATAATTTATTTTTGTATAATTGGTATGATAGTATAAAAAGTGAGTCATCGCCTATGTGCAGTGACTCACTTTTAATTATTTTTTATATATTCTGTTGGTGACAAATGTTGTTACACCCATGTCGTAGTATTTCTGCATGGTTTCCTTGTCGTCAACCGTCCAGCAGGCGATGGTAATTCCTGCGTCTTGAAGCTGCTTGATTTTCTTTTCGCTATTGATTTTCTGATGACCGTTGAAGCTGACTCCAATCGTCGGATCTTCAAGGCACTTTTCAAGATTATCCTTATTAAGCTTTGATACGAGCGCGTAGAGCCTGATTTTATCGTTCTTTTCTCTGACCTTTGTGAGAACCTCGCGGTCAAAGGAAATGACCGTGCAGGACTCTGTAAAGCCGTTTTTATCAATTATCTGAAGCAGGCTATCCAGCCCGTCGTCTGTGTAGTCCTTTATTTCGATCATCGGCTTAATGCCGTTTGCAAGACATGCCTGAAGCATCTGATCGAGCGTTGAAATTTTCAGACCGCCGTAGTTTTTGTGATTCGCTCCGTTATCAATGTTGGCGGTAATCAGGTCATAATATGTATATGATGAGATCTTTCCGCTTTTGTCAGTCATACCTTTTATATCAGAATCATGCGAAACCACCCATACGCTGTCCGCCGTCTGCCTAACGTCGATTTCAACCGTGTCAAAGCCGAATTCGGCAGCTTTTTTTATTGCGGCTATTGTGTTTTCGGGAGCCTGACACGAGAAGCCGCGGTGAGCAATGAGATTGATTTTGCTTTGGTCGGTTTTCTTTATGTAGATGCTCGAAAGGGCAATCGGACTTTTGGCTGTGTATCGCTTATGTGATGCGGCGGCATTTGAGACTACAGGCGCCGTTATTGCCGCTATAACAATTAAAACAGCGAGAACGATAGGCCATTTTTTTCTTTTAATAATGCGGAACGAGCGTTTAATTGCTTCCTTGTTCATATTGACCCTCCGAAATGTAGTTTATTACAGTTTATCTTATTCGGGGGATTATGTCAATCATATATTTGCCGACGGCGGATATCCTTTTGACCGTCGGCATAAATATATAAACGGATATCTTGCGATTGCGGCATTTCTGCGGACAGGATGTCACCGCGGATCAATACCCGTTGACCTTATTTTTAGCATCCTGTTACATTATATGCCTGCAGATTAGCTCGGGTCTAAAAAATACGGTGTTTTATTTTTTCACAGCTTGATTTTAGCAAAAAAAGACTGCAAGATCACCTTTTCGGTAAGCTTGCAGTTATTGTTTATACTTTCGGTTCTTGACAGCTACTCACAAGAGGTTTGTTGATGATACTCTGCTATCAAACTGCCAAGGTACGCATATAGTTCGTATTGTTTGCGTCATTCAACCTCAACGTATTCCAAAAAATTTCTGAATTTCCTGTACAATTAGACCCAACAGTGCCCACAGAATCATTGGTCCATAAACTGGAAGAGACAGAAATAACTCCAGTGGATTTACATCTGCCAGTCCCTTCAAGAATTCCCAAATATCCATTATTATTACCTCCATTTACATTGTCAGATTCCCGAATTCAGCGTTTTCCGAAAAGCTTCTGAATATCATCCCAAAGAAGTAAAAACGCTGTTATTATAATCATCGGACCGTAAACCGGATGGATCATCCCAACTAAAACTTCTTTCCAATCCGCATTCGCTAACATTTTTATAAACTCCAAAATTTGCATTATTATTACCTCCGTTTGTATTGTTCTGACTTAGTGCTTTCCGAAAAGCTTCTCAAGATCAGACACAATACATCCCAGTATTATCCACAGAAACATCGGTCCGTAAACAGGAGTGAGGATTCCGATCAAAAACTCCAGTGGATCCACGCCTGACAGTCCCTTTAAAAATTCCCAAAGTTCCATTATTATTACCTCCTTTTTTAACATTATAACATATTAAAAAGGAAAAGTCTACCTATATTTTTAAAATGAAAAATGCGGCAAAAAAAAGTGAGCCGTCATTGGTGACAGCTCACTGTGAATTATTCTTTTTTATCGCCCGAATCCTTATTTTCCTTATACTCATTGTATTTTTCGGAAACGGTTTCAAGCATTGATTCGGTCTTTTCCCTGACGGTTTCGGAGGTTTCCTTGAAAAAGCGCTTGATCTTATTGGAGCTTGTTTTCGGGAACTCGCTGTCACGGATCTTGACCCTTGTGATCTGCTTGTAGATAGGAAGCTCGGAGCATGCCTTTTTGATGCTTTTTAGAACCTCGGAGGGTGTTTTCTTTTCCTCAAGATAAACCTCGGCGGTCAGACTGCTCTCGTTACCGTCCTTGTCCTTTTCGCCGCTTACGACAACCTCATTGACGTAGTCGATATCCTGAATATAGCCCTCGATCTCCTCGGGATAAACGTTCTTGCCGTTGTTGAGGACAATGACGTTTTTCTTTCTGCCTGAGATAATGAGCTGATCCTTCTCGTTGATGTAGCCGTAGTCGCCGGTGTAGAACCAGCCGTCCTTGAGCACCTCCGCCGTCAGCTCGGGCTGCTTGTAGTAGCCTATCATTACAATATCTCCCTTGACACAGATTTCGCCGATGCCCTCTTCGTTCGGATCGTCAATCCTCCATTCGATGCAGGGAAGCTTGATTCCGACGGTTTTGAAATCATTGTACATGTCGTGGTTCGCACAGACGAGAGGGGAGCACTCGGTTATTCCGTAGCCGTTGATAAGGTCAAGTCCGATATCGTCAAAAAACTTTGCCACCTCGGGCCTTATCGGAGCGCCGCCGCAAACTATCTTTTTAAGCTTGCCGCCGAAGCCCTCAAGGATAAAGCCGAAGAATTCACGGCGCTTGTCAATTCCCTGAGCGCGAAGCTCGTTGCTCTTTTTGACAAGCTCGTTGAACTGCTCCTCCATGCCCTGCTTTTTAATGTTCTTGATTATGCGCTTGTACATTGACTCGGCGATCGCGGGCACAACATAGACATATGACGGCTTGTAAATTACAAGGTTTTTGAGTATTGCGGGTAGGCTTTCGTTAATGCAAAGCGTTGAATGATGATGGAACGAAACAAGGATATCGCTGACCGCCTCGTATGTGTGGTGATAGGGCAGGAGAGAAAGTCCCGTGTCGTAAACCGTTGAAACCATAAGTCCGTAATAAACGCTCGAAACAAGGTTGTGCTCGGAGAGCATTACACCCTTGGAAAAGCCTGTTGTGCCGGACGTGTAAACGAGGAGCTTTAATTCGTTCAGCTCGCTCTGCTCGGCGAGAAATGCCTCAGGGTCAAGCTCCGCACCCTTTTCGAGAGCCTTGGAATATGAGAGGAACATGCCGTCGTCCTCTTCTCTGTCAAAGACGATGAAATGCTTGACATTTGGGAGCTTGTCGAGATTATTCCTGAAAAATTCCTCATATTTTCCGTCGCAGAAAACGACCGTACATTCGCTGTCGTTGATGACGTGAATAATGTCTGCTTCGGGCAGATCCTTGTCAAGCGGAACGAAAACGCCGTTGCCGCGGAGCGTGGCAATATAAGCGGTTATCCATTCATAGGAATTCTTGCCGATACACGCAACATGTCTCTTGTCCTCGGAGCTTTCGTGAATAAATGCGCCGAGCTTTTTCAGCGTTTCGTAAAATTCGGAAAAGGTTATTTCTCTAACCTCGTCATCGACCTTGAATTTATATGCAATTTTGTCGCCTGCGTCACGGACCGCAAGCTCTATCATCTCTTTTACAGATGAAAAAGGCTGAACCTCATAAAGAGGGTAGTTGATTTTTTTAGCCATATTTAAAGCCTCCCGTTGAGAAGAATATAACTTTATTATTTTACATTATTGCCTAAATTATCGCATTTGAGTTAAAAAAAGTCAATAGACGAAATGCTGATAATTTGTAAACAAAAATAGCTGTATCTGTAGCTTTTTCAGTTATTTATATTTTATTTTCGGCATACAATTTATCTGAGGTGATAAATATGGATGAGGCGGCAGCAAGACCGAGGGAGAATTCCGAGCAGGTTATGCCGACGGAAAAAAAGGGTAATCCTGTCAATACAATAATGATCGTTCAGCTTGTTGTGTGCATTTTTGCCGTGGTTTCGGTTTTTCTGATCGGCAGGCTGAGTCCGCAGACGTTTGAATTCATCAAGAATGAGTATAATAGGATAATGTCTGTCGATATGGACGCGGGTGAATTTGCCGCTTCGGCAAAAAAGGTTATCGGACAGGCGGAATCGGCGGTTCCGCAGGAATCCGTAGATACGGAGCAGACGGAAAATAAGAAAAGTACAAAAACGGTTAAAAGCGCCTCCGACGGAAACACGCTGGCGGTCATGTCGCTTTTTAAAAGTGATGAAGAAATTACCGTTCCCGTCCACGGAGAAATAACCTCCGAATACGGCAACAGAACAAATCCCGTTTCGGGTGAATATCTCATGCATTCGGGGATCGACATTGCGGCTGATTCGGGGGAAGAGGTCAGGGCGGCATACAGCGGAATCGTCAGCGTAACAGGCAGTAACAGCGTAAGCGGCAACTATATCGGGCTGATCCACAGAGACGGCAGTGAAACCTTCTATTGCCACTGCTCTAAGATAATTGCGAAAAAGGGAGACGTGATCCGCGCAGGCGAGACGGTTGCACTCGTCGGCAGTACGGGAAGAAGCACGGGGCCTCATCTCCATTTTGAAATTGAGGTCAACGGCAAGACTGTAGATCCGCTTTTGTACCTGCCGCATGAGAACGGCACGGTATGAGGTTCCGCATACGGGGAGTGCCCGTTATAATTGATTATTATTTCATCGCCGTTCTGACGCTGATGCTCGTGGTGTTCAAAAACGAGAATATTCTGCTGTGTTTTCTTTTTTGTATTCTTCATGAGCTTGGGCATCTGGCGGCGATGGCTTTTTTCGGCGAAAAGGCAAGGAGCATAACCCTCGGCTATTTCGGCATGAGGATTGACTGCGGCGCAAGAATTTTGCCGAAAATCTCCGAAACAGTGATTGCGGCGGCAGGACCGACTGTCAATTTGCTTCTTATGCTCCTTTGCCGTGTTTTTAAGCTTGACGGGGCGGCGCAGATAAATTTAAGCCTTGCGATTTTCAATCTTCTGCCTGTCAGCCTGCTTGACGGAGGAAGAATACTTTCGGCTTTTGTTTCGGAGCGCGCGCTGCGCATTATCGGCATAGCAGTCGGCATTTTGCTGTCCTTTATCGGAGCGGCAACGGCGATATATACAAGGAGCAATTTTCTTATTCTTGTAGTTTCACTTTATGTTTTGATCGGTGCAATTAAATAAAAATTTTCCATAGAATAAAACCCAAAGCGCGAAAGAAAATAATGTCAGGGTGATATTTTATGGAATTTTTAACGGCATTTTTAATCGGGGGTCTGATATGCGTGATCGGACAGGTGCTGATCGACGCAACAAACATAACCCCTGCAAGAATACTCGTTACCTTCGTTGTTCTCGGAGTGGCGCTTGAGGCGATAGGTCTGTATCAGCCGTTGGTGGATTTTGCGGGCTGCGGAGCCACGGTTCCTTTGACGGGGTTTGGCTACACGCTTGCCAAGGGAACCGAAAAGGCGATAGGCGAGCAGGGGTGGCTCGGAATACTGACGGGGCCGTTCACGGCAGGCGCGGCGGGTATCGCAACGGCGCTGATATCGGGACTGGTAGTTTCGGCAGTGACAAAGCCGAGAAGCAAATAAAAAAGGAGTAAGCATTCACGCTTACTCCCGTTTTTATAAATTTGTTTATTTAGCCTCTACTTCAACAGGCTCCTCAGCCTCACAGCATGAGCATGAAACGTAATCGCTCTCGTCGTCATCGGCAACCTCGTTCTTGCAGGGAAGAACCTTGGTTACAAGATAATAAACGCCTGCAACAGCGCCTGCGATAGCAACAAGAATGCCAACTACCTTAAAAATCTTCTTTATAACATCGCACATAGTAAAAACCTCCAAATGTTTTATTTTCCTAATTATAGTATAAGCACAAAATAAAGTCAAGCCCTTTTGAGATAAATTAACGGATTGTACACAAAAGAATTTGTTTGTAAAAAAACAAAAGGACGGAAAAATTCCGTCCGTTATGCCGCATTCAGATTAGTCTGCAAGAAGCTTAGCAAGAGCTGACTTCTTTCTGGCAGCGTTGTTTTTGTGAATAAGGTTCTTTGCGCAAGCCTGATCTACCTTTTTGATAGCAGCTCTTACAACTGCCTCTTTGTCCGCTGCATTTGTCTCAGCAGCAACGTGAGCCTTCTTGATAGCGGTCTTCATTGCAGAATTTCTTGACTTGTTGCGTGCAGCCTTGGTCTGGTTTACAAGCACTCTTTTCTTAGCTGATTTGATGTTTGCCATTGTTGCACCTCCTTTAATAAATGCATTACACAGTTAGTTATGATATCATTAAAACGCGAAAAATGCAAGTGTTTTTTGATATTTTATTAAAAAAAGACGGATAATTTTTCAAATATTTTGATTGGAGCAATTTGAAATGGAGTTCAGAACCGATCTTGCACTCGAAAAACGTGAATTACTCGGCAAAAAAGAGCCCGACGGTGTGGAAAGCAGTGAGTTCTCCGAGGGGAATGTCAGCTTTACAAAAATTCGGATTTTCAATGAAAACGGAAGCAAGGCTCTCGGAAAGCCGATAGGAACGTATATAACCGCCGAAATCCCTCAGCTGATGAAAAATCCCATCAACGACGAGGAAACGATCGAGGCGATTGCAAAACAGCTGAGTTCACTTATTCCGAAGAGCGGAGCCGTGCTTGTTGCAGGGCTCGGCAACACCGAGATCACGCCCGACGCCGTAGGACCGAAGAGCGCTTCGATGGTGCTTGCAACGCGTCATATAGATAAATCCCTCTCGGAAGAAATCGGGCTCGGAGAGCTGAGGAGCGTTGCGGGATTTGTCCCCGGTGTTCTCGGAAGAACAGGGCTTGAGGCGGCGGAATCAATAAAGGGAATTGCAAAATCGGTTTCGCCGTGCGCCGTGATAGTCGTTGACGCTCTCGCCGCAAGACGTCTTTCAAGGCTCGGAACCACCGTTCAGATATCCGACACGGGAATTATCCCGGGCTCGGGGGTCGGCAACGCAAGGAAGGAAATATCCGAGCGTTCGATAGGGATTCCCGTTATTTCCGTCGGTGTGCCTACAGTCGTTGACGTGGAAACCCTCGTCAATGACCTGACAGGCTCAAAGAGCGATATTTCTAAGGAAAATCGGAATATGATAATTACTCCGAGAGAGATTGATATTGTAATCGAACGAGCCTCCGAGCTTATCGGAATGGCTATAAATAAGGCGCTTCAGCCGAATATCTCCGTCGATGAAATGATGATGCTTGTCGGCAACTGATTATCGGATCTGCGAAATAAAGTCAAGTCCGATCGCCTTATTGATGACGGTTTCAATATCATCATTTGACAATTGACCGTCAAAGTTTACGTCGGCGGCATATTCAACGCAATAGGAGGTGTCAAGCATACCTGCCTTCATGCAGTTCATGATCACCGCGTCCATTCCGTCCGCAATGCTGTCTCCGTTTACATCGCCGAAGATAGTCACCGTGATCGTTTTGAAATACTCGCCCTTGGGTGTGTAAACCTTCAAAACGGAGTCGGTTCCGTTTCCGTTTGCTGTGGGAATGAACTCGGAGGTACCTGTTCCTTCCTCAACGGTGACATAGTTTGCAATGTCCAAATAGCCCTCCTCCAGACCGTAGAGGAAGTCTGTTCCCGGGTCGTGAATGACTGTTGTCAGCAGATTGTATTCAATATTAGGCTTGATTGATTCAAAGTCGAGCAATTCAACCGCGTCAAGCATGCTGTATGAGTAGTTTTCCGAGGGTGAGGTATCGGAATTTGAGGTTGCGGTTTTTGTCGAGGAATGGCGGATAGCATTGTAGATCTCATCAACGGTTTCGTCCTTATGTACGGATATGTAAAGCGCCGCGCACGCGGCAACAAGCGGCGTTGCCTGAGATGTACCGTTCATGACAGAGAATTTACCGGTTCCGAGACCGCATCCGACGATCTCGTTTCCCGGGGCAACAATGTCATAATACTGCCCGTTATGCTCGTCAAAGTTTGAAAAATCCGTCAAAATTCCATGATCGGTTTTACTGCTTGCCATAACACCGATTACGTTGCTTGCGGCGGCAGGGTAGGCGAGCAGAGTGTTTGTGCCCAGTCCGTTGTTGCCTGCAGCGGCGAAGATGCAGATGTTTTTAGCGAATGCCTTGTCAACTGCGGTTCTTATTACCATTGGATAAACATTATTTACTCCGAGCGACATGCTTATGACGTCGGCATGGTTTACTCTGGCATAGTCTACCGCGCTCGCAACAGCCGCACTCGATATTTTTGTTTTGGTGTCGGTTGAAAGGTATTGGCTCTCGGCGACCTTTATAAGCATAAGCTCAGCGCCGAAGGCGGCTCCGAGAAAATTACTGCCGTTTGATGCCATTCCGATTATTCCCGCAACATTCGTGCCGTGAACGCTGTCGGTCAGCTCGGTTCCGTCGGTATGCAGTGACGGGCTGATATCGCTGCTGTTGCTTGCGGTGTTCCAGCCGTGGTTTCCGTTTCCGTCATCCCAAAGATTGACGGGGAAATCGGTCGCGCTGAGGTTGAAGCCGTTGTCTATTACGGCAATTGTAACGCCCTCGCCGCTTGTTTGATGTTTTTCCCACGCCGCAGGAACATTCATGACAGTGTCAAGGTACCATTTTTCGTAGTTTACATAGTTTTTGGTATTGTTTTTAATTTCAAGCGGTGTCGAGTAGCCGCAGGTTTCAAGAATATAGTTCGGTTCGGCATAGCTCACTCCGCTGAGCTTTTTTATTTCGCGGCAGGTCTTAATAACGTCGCCGCTGATCTTTGCAACATAGGTCGTCGGCTCTGACGAGGCGGAAAGGGTGCTGAGCGTATCCTCATAGCTCTCAAGCTCAGTCAGCTCAGTAACTCCGAGGGCAGTGAGCTGTGAGCGGAAGCTTGACACCGCGCGGCGGATGCCGCTCGAAGATGACGGCGGAGTGTACTCAAAGACAATCTCATCCTCAATGTAATCTGCTGTGATCGCCTCTGCGGCAGAGACAGAGAACGGCAGACCTACCGAAACAAGCACGGCTGTCATCAATATGCAAATTATTTTTTTAAATTTCATAATATCACTTCCGTCGGTAAAAATAGTATGGGGTGATTATATTGAAAAGAATAATATCAATAATTTTATCGGTAATAATGCTTCTGCTTATGTGCTCATGCGGCGCCGATATGTCCGACGGCATGACGACCGAGGTCACAACGGCGGAGAATGTTGCCGGAAAAACTCAGCAGAAAGCGGCGGCGACCTATACGGGCTATCCTGCGCTTGAACAGGTAACGCTTAAATGCGCCGATCCTGAGAATTCAAGAGGACTTCCGACCGCAAAGATTTCACATTCCTACGGTGTTGCCAAGGACGGACAGCCGCACCAGATCTCCGTTGACTCGGAAAAATTCTTTGAAAGCAAGAATTACAAAGCAGTGACCTACGATACCAAGTCGCAGGGCAAGGTGCTTTATCTGACCTTTGACTGCGGCTACGACAACGGCTACACTGAGAAAATCCTCGATACGCTCAAGGAGAAGAACGTTAAGGCGGCATTTTTCTGCACCGCCGACGAGCTGAAATCCGCTCCTGAGGTCATTGCAAGAATGATAAAGGAGGGACACATCGTCGGGAATCATTCGGCAACGCACCCGAGCTTTGATGAAATAAGCCGCAGTGAAATGACGAAGGAAATTCAGGACTGCGACAACTATCTGCGCTCCAATTTCGGTTATACTTCGCCGTATTTCCGTTTCCCGAAGGGCGAATATTCCGAGTGCGCGCTCGAGCTTGTAGGCTCTCTCGGCTACACGAGCGTATTCTGGTCGCTTTCATATGCCGATTGGGATACCAAGGCTCAGAAAGGCGCTGATTATGCTTTTGAAAAAGTAACGTCACGTCTGCATCCGGGCGCGATAATTCTTTTGCATGCCGTTTCCTCCGACAATGCAGGGGCAATGGCTCGTATTATCGACTACGCGAGGGAGCAGGGTTATGAATTCAAAAGCCTTGACGATTTGAAATTGTAATTATACAAAATAATTATATCATAAGTCGAATTCCGTTACAACATTTTTTTAAAATATCGGTATCTTGCATTTTAAGCTGTGAAATGCTATAATTATTTCATTAAATAAATCGGAGGAATAAATTATGGCTTCACAGCTTTCCATGCCCTCAAAGGGCGACATGATCGCAATTATGAAAACAAACAGGGGTACTATCAAGTTCAAGCTTTTCCCGAACGAGTGCCCGAAAACGGTCGAGAATTTCACAACTCATGCCAAGAACGGCTACTATGAGGGAATCATTTTTCACCGTGTTATCAATAACTTTATGATTCAGGGCGGCGACCCGACAGGTACGGGACGCGGCGGCGAGAGCATCTGGGGCGGCTCATTTGAGGACGAGTTTGACCTCGGACTTCATAACCTCAGAGGTGCGCTTTCAATGGCAAACGCAGGCCCCGGTACAAACGGCAGTCAGTTCTTCATCGTTCAGGCAGGCACGGTTGACGGCAACCTCATGGGTCAGATGGAAATGATCGGCGAAAAGATGTTTCCGGCTCAGTGCATCGAGGATTACAAAAAGGTCGGCGGAACTCCGTGGCTTGATTTCAAGCACACCGTTTTCGGTCAGGTCTATGACGGAATGGACGTTGTTGACGATATCGCCAAGACGAGAGTTGACCTCATGGATAAGCCGTTTGACGACGTTGTTATCGAGAAAATCGAGATCGGCGAATACGAGGGCTGAGAAAGGTTTTCGCTGGCAAAACAGCAGAAAATAAAAGCGGACGACACAATGGTTGCCACTATAAAAAGACAGAAAATTTCATCTGACTTTAACCCCTCCGTTTCACTTCGTTCAACACCTCCCCTGCATGGGAGGCAAGAATTTTCTTCACGGAAAACAATTTCATCCGACTTCCCAAAAGGAGGAGAAAAAATGAAATACATTAAATGGCTCATAGCGTCGGTCGTTGTTGCTGCTCTGCTGATATTCACCGCTGTGTTCGTTATCAATGCCTACAACACGGGCAAGATCGGCAACAAGGACGAAAAGGTTGCCGGCGATTTTGTCGAGGACATTCAGGGCGTTTGGAAGAATACCTCGACGGGAACTATCGCATCAAAGGTAAATTCCGTTCGCTTCGGCGAGGACGGAAGGCTGACGGTCGTTGTTCTCGGTCAGACGGCGAGCGGAACATATAGCGATGAATATGACCTTGACTCAAAGAAGCATACTTTGACGGTCAAGGGCAATATCTACGGCGGACTTTCGATCGAGCGCTCATTTGAAGCGTCGCTTAATGAGGATAAGGATACGCTTATGCTCAAGGACACAAAGGGCTCGTTTGATTTTACGCTTGTTAAAACCGACGAAACCGAATTGACGACGGCAAAAACAACGCAGGCGCCCAAAACGACCGTTCCGAAAACCGAAAAATCAACCGCTCTGAGCGGTGATGCCGCAAAATATGCCGAAGCTCTCCGCGGAAAATGGGTCTCAAAGCTAAGCTCGGCTTCGGGATATGAGTTTATTGACGATTCAACGGTCAGAATATCACTTGTCGGATTTTCGACCGACGGCACATATTCAATAACGGTAAATGAAAACGGCAAATGCGAAATAAGAATCTATTATATCGGCGTTGCGGGAGTTACCGTCTCAAACACATATATAGCCGATATAGGCGAAACGGAGCTTACACTCATTCAGAAGAACGCAGAATCTGTGTCCGTAACATATGTTAGGGCACAGTAAATCGGTATGTTTACAAAAAATTTATAAATATCTTCATTTTTCTACTTGTTATATTCCGCGTTTTGGTATATAATAAAATGAAACTAAGCGGAGGTGTTTACAATGACGGATAAAACGATTCAGTTTTCTATAAGAGAAGACCATGAGAAGGAAATGAAATCGACCTTAAAAGCCGTTTATAATGCGCTGAGTGAAAAAGGCTATAACCCCACAAGTCAGATCGTAGGTTATCTTCTTTCCGAGGATCCGACGTATATCACCACTCACAACAACGCAAGAAGTCTTATCCGCAGGATAGACCGCGACGAGTTGCTCCAGTCCTTGGTTAAAAATTATCTCAAAGATTAAGAAAGGCTGATATAAATGGCAGTTAAGAAAAAGGGAGATCAGTTCCTCACCTACAGGGGTAAGCCTCTTGTTCGCAGCGGAAATATGATCTATTACGGCAACATGAATGACCCGTACGTTATCATGATCCAGATCATGAGCAAAAAGATGCAGGGCGATGTTGAGGTTCCCGACAGAGTTCTCATTCAGCTCCTCAACACAGACCCGGATTGCCGTCCGAAGGAGCGCATAGTTAAGAAAAGCGAAAAGCACGGACTTTACAATGCAATGGATATTGGAACAATCTGGCTCGAGAGAGCGCTCAAATAAACATAGCAAAATTAACGGACTGTACCCCAATCGGCACGGTCCGTTTTGCGCTTATTCGACGTTTTTCAACAATAGTCCGTCATTGTCTTAATATTAACAAAAGTTGATTTTTATTTAGTGGACTTTATTGAAAAGATATGGTATAATTACAAATTAGATAAGCAAATTATCTATATGGAATTTATGGGAGGTGCCGCAAGTGCAAAAGATTGATGCGACCGTAAAAAAGGAAACGCTTTTCATTGCCGCCTTTACTCTGATATTCAGCGCAGTCATGGAGCTTGTATTTCTCATTCTCGGCTATTGGAGCTACAAGGTAGTGCTTGGCAATTTGCTCGGCTTTACTGCGGCTGTGCTCAATTTTTTCCTGATGGGATATACGGTTCAGGAAGCTGTACTGCTTGAAGAAAAGGACGCAAAGAAAAAGGTAAAGCTTTCGCAGTCCATGCGAACTCTTATGCTTGTGGCTTTTGCCGCCGTGGGCTGCATTTTAAAATGCTTTAACCCAATCGCAGTTCTTTTGCCGCTCCTTTTCCCAAGAATAGCAATTCTTTTTAGGCCGTTGTTTAAAAGTAACGATTGATGTATAATTCGTACACGGAGGTGTTGCCGAATGAATAAAAAAAGCATAGGCTTCAAGCTTGTTGATGCCTTGCTGATACTTATGATGATTTTGCCGCTCGTCGGCGCAATGGCATTGCAGGTCATGACGAAGCCCGCTGCGGACGGAGTTGCAATTGCCGGTGCGAGAATCTTCTTTACTATTCATATGCCGATACAGGATCTGCCGATAACAGAAAGTCAGGTCAATACATGGCTTATCATGATATCGCTTTTCTTCCTCTGCCTTTTCTTTACGCACGGCTTGACCGAAAAATGCGAATCGAAGCGGCAGGCGATAGCGGAATGGATTGTTGAAAAGACCGATGATCTTGTCAGAGACAACATGGGCGAATATTTCAAGGAATTTTCGCCGTTCGTCTGCGGAATTATGGCGCTTTCGGCTTTTTCGAGTCTTTCGTCAATGCTCGGAATTTTTCCGCCGACGTCGGATATCAACGTCGTTGCAGGCTGGGCGGTTATAGTTTTCATACTTATAACGCACTACAAGCTCAAGGGCGGCTTCCTCAATTATCTCAAGAGCTTCACCGAGCCTGTTCCCGTGCTGACACCGTTCAACGTTATCAGTGAGTTTGCAACTCCCGTTTCAATGTCGTTCCGTCATTACGGCAACGTGCTTTCGGGTTCGGTTATTTCCGCTCTCGTTGCGGCAGGCTTGCAGGCTGTGTCGCACGCTTTGTTGAGCTGGATACCCGGTAAAATCGGTGAATTTCCGCTGTTCCAGATCGGTTTACCTGCGATCTTGTCGCTGTATTTCGACATTTTCAGCGGATGTATGCAGGCTTTCATTTTCGCAATGCTCACGATGATCTATGTTTCGGGCGCATTCCCGATCGAGGAGTGGCAGAAGCGAAAGGAAAAAAGACAACAGAAAAAAGCGGCTAAGAAAAAAGTCGCATAAATAAACGGAGGTTATTATTATGACAGCAATCGCAATCGGAATTATTCTCGGATGCTGCGCTCTCGGCGCAGGTATGGCAATGATCGCAGGTATCGGCCCCGGTATCGGTGAAGGTAACGCAGTTGCCAAGGCTTGTGAAGCTATCGGCCGTCAGCCCGAGTGCAAGAGTAATGTTACAACGACCATGATCATGGGTTGTGCTATTGCCGAGACAACGGGTCTTTATGCCCTTGTTATCGCAATTCTTCTCATCTTCGTTGCTCCGAGCAGACTTGTTGATATTCTTATGAACTTAATCTGATTTTGTCGGGAGTGAATTTGTAATGCAAAATCTTGATGTCATATCGGTCAATATATGGCAGATACTGATCTCGCTTTGCAATCTTCTGATAATTTTCCTTTTGTTCAAGAAGTTTCTTTATGCCCGTGTGCGTAAGTTCGTTGACAAGCGCAAGGCTAATGTTGACGCACAGTACGAAAGAGCGCAGGAGGCTGAAAATGCCGCCCTCGCCGATAAGAAAACATACGAGGACAAGCTTCAAACGGTCAAGGCGGAAACTGACGAGATGATCAAGGACGCCACCGTAAGAGCAGACAGAAGAAGCGAAAAAATCATCACGGACGCTAAGGAAAAGGCCGACGGTATGCTCCGTCAGGCTCAGAGTGAGATTGAGCTGGAAAAGAAAAAAGCTTCGGACGATATCAAGCATCAGATCGCCGACGTTTCAACGCTCGTTGCCGAGAAAATGCTCGAGCGTGAGATTGATTCGGATGATCAGCGGAAATTTATCGACTCTTTCATAGAGGGGATAGGTGACGGCGATGGCTCAGATAAGTAACGAATATGCCGAGGCGCTCTTTGCGCTGGCATTGGAGACTGGGAGCGTCAAGGAATATTCCGATGCTCTCGATATTGTTCTGAACTTAATGAACGAAAACCCCGAATACATTGATTTTCTTGCCTCTCCCGATATTCCGAGGCAGGAGCGTGTCGGTGCGATAGAAAGCGCATTCGGCGGCAAAATTCCCGAAACGGTGGTTTCTTTCCTGTGCCTTCTTTGCGACAGGGGCAGAATTCACACGCTGAAGGATTGTATATCGGATTATAAAAAGCTGAGCGATGCCGCCGACGGAGTTTCAACGGCGGAGGTAATCAGCGCAGTTGAATTGACAGAGAATGAAAAAACTGCCCTCAAATCAAGGCTCGAAGCCCTCTGCGGCCACAGGATCGAGCTTGATTGCAGTGTCGATAAATCGCTTATCGGCGGCGTGAAGGTCACGGTTGACGGCAAGGTTATCGACGGCAGTGTTAAGCAAAGGTTGCATGAATTGAAGGGAGCGATGTATAGGTGAACGCCAGACCTGAGGAAATCAGCAACATTATAAAAGAACAAATCAAAAATTATAAATCGAAAATTGAAATGGCGGAGACAGGCACGGTTATCCTTGTCGGCGACGGTATCGCAAAGGTTTACGGCTTGCGTAACTGCATGGCAAGTGAGCTTCTCGAATTTGAGGACGGAAGCTTCGGACTTGCTCAGAACCTTGAGGAGGAGACCGTTTCCGTTGCGATCATGTCCGAGACCGATAAAATCAAAGAGGGCTCGAAGGTTCGCAGAACGGGACGTGTTCTTTCCGTTCCCGTCGGTGAGGAGCTTCTCGGCAGAGTTGTTAATGCGCTCGGCGAGCCGATCGACGGCAAAGGACCCGTTAATTGCAAGGCAACTCACCCGATCGAATCCGAAGCGCCGGGAATTATTCAGCGTAAGAGCGTTTCCGTTCCGCTTCAGACAGGTATCAAGGCTATCGACAGCATGATCCCCATCGGCAGAGGTCAGCGTGAGCTCATCATCGGCGACCGTCAGACAGGTAAATCCGAAATTGCCATTGATACTATCATTAACCAAAAGGGCAAGGACGTTATCTGCATCTATGTTGCAATCGGTCAGAAGAACACTTCCGTTGTTCAGCTCGCTCAGAATCTCCAAAGAGCCGGAGCAATGGAATATACGATCATAGTTTCCGCATCGGCTTCCGAGAGTGCGCCCGTGCAGTACATTGCACCGTACTCGGGCTGCGCTATGGCGGAGTATTTCAGAGAAAAGGGCAGAGATGTCCTCATTGTATATGACGATTTAAGCAAGCATGCGGTAGCTTACCGTGCACTTTCATTGCTCATTCGCCGTCCGCCGGGACGTGAGGCTTACCCCGGAGATGTTTTCTACCTCCATTCAAGACTTCTTGAGCGTTCGGCATGCGTTGCCGATGAATACGGCGGAGGCTCAATTACCGCACTGCCGCTTATCGAAACGCAGGCAGGAGACGTTTCCGCTTACATTCCGACCAACGTTATTTCAATCACGGACGGTCAGATCTTCCTCGAAACGGAGCTTTTCCATTCTGGTATCATGCCGGCTATCAACCCCGGTATTTCGGTCAGCCGAGTCGGCGGTTCGGCTCAGCTCAAGGGCATGAAAAAGGTTTCGGGCGAATTGAAGCTTCTTTATTCTCAGTATCTTGAGCTTAAATCGTTCGCTCAGTTCGGCAGTGACCTTGATGCGGATACCAAAAAGAGACTTGCCCTCGGCGAGAGAATCGTTGAGGTTCTCAAGCAGGACAGAAATCATCCGCTCAGAGCGGGATGTCAGATAGTTATTATCTATGCCGTTATTCACGGCTTCCTCGACAGCGTTGAGGTCAGCAAGGTCAAGGATTACGAGGAGGAGCTTTATGCAAAGCTTGAAGCGGAGAAGCAGGAACTGCTCAACCGACTTGAAGCAGGCTCCTACGAGCAGTGCGATATAGACGAGATTGAAGCAACGCTCAAGGAAATGCAGAGGTGATATGAATGGGAGCTGATATTAAATCTCTCAGAATTCGTATCAAAAGCGTTGATTCCACCCTGCATTTGACCAAGGCGATGGGGCTTGTCGCTTCCTCAAAGATCAGAGGAGCGACGGCGGCAATGCTCAAAAGCCGTGACTATTCCTCGGCTCTCGGCGCAATTGTCGGTCAGCTGGCTTCATGCTCGGAGTGCAAAAAAAGTCCGTTCATCGCAGGCAATGAAAGCGATAAGGTGAAGCTTATCGTGATAGCAGGCGACAGAGGACTTGCAGGCGGCTACAATGCCAATGTGTTCCGTGAAGCGGCGAATTATTCCGATGCCGAGTTTATCCCTATCGGCAAGCGAGCTTGCGAGAGATATTCAGCTGAGGTCAATTCCTCGGAGAAGTTTTCGGCGGCGGATGCTTATGACCTTGCCAAGAAGCTTTGCACCGAGTTCAAAAACGGCGAATTCGGAAAGCTTGGAATTATAAGCACTCATTATGTTTCGATGATGACGCAGGAGGCAACCGTTCAATGGGTGCTTCCGCTTGAAAAGAAAGAAGCCCAGTCCGGCGCAGGCACAGTCTTTGAGCCGAACGAGGAATATATTCTTGATACGGCTGTTCCCGAGTATGTTACGGGAATTATCTTCGGCGCCGTGCGTGAAAGCTACACCTGCGAGGTCGTGGCAAGAAGAACGGCGATGGATTCCGCAGGCAAGAACGCACAGCAGATGATCGACGATCTCAGATTGCAGTATAACCGTGCAAGGCAGGGTGCAATTACGCAGGAGATCACGGAGATCATCGCAGGCAGCGGAGCATAATCCTTTTAAGGAGTGATATTTTTGGAAAATTCAAATATAGGAAGCGTAGCCCAGGTTATGGGTCCTGTCGTTGACGTGCGCTTTGACGAGGGCAATTTGCCCGAGATAAACAATGCGCTGACAGTTCCGATCGGCGAAAAAACGCTGACGGTTGAGGTAGCTCAGCATATCGGTGACAATACCGTTCGCTGTATTGCCATGGCGTCAACCGACGGCTTGACGAGAGGCGCACCCGTTACCGATACGGGACATGCGATCAGTGTGCCTGTCGGCAAGGAAACGCTCGGACGTATTTTCAATGTTCTCGGCGAGGCTGTTGATAACGAACCTACACCCGACACTAAAGAGAGATGGATCATTCACCGTCCTGCTCCGAGCTATGACGAGCTTTCAACCTCGACAGAGATTCTTGAAACGGGAATCAAGGTTATCGACCTCATCTGCCCCTATGCAAAGGGCGGTAAGATCGGACTTTTCGGCGGCGCAGGTGTCGGCAAGACGGTTCTTATCATGGAGCTTATCAATAACATTGCAAAGCAGCACGGCGGCATTTCCGTTTTCACGGGCGTCGGCGAGAGAACCCGTGAGGGTAACGACCTTTACAATGAAATGAAGGAGTCGGGCGTTCTCAACAAGACCGCACTTGTTTACGGTCAGATGAATGAGCCGCCGGGAGCAAGAATGAGGGTAGGTCTTTCGGGACTTACCATGGCGGAGTATTTCCGTGATGAGGAGAAGCAGGACGTTCTTCTTTTCATTGACAATATATTCAGATTTACACAGGCAGGCAGTGAGGTTTCCGCTTTGCTCGGACGTATGCCCTCCGCCGTCGGATATCAGCCGACCTTGGCGACCGAAATGGGCGCATTGCAGGAGCGTATCACCTCGACGAAGAAAGGCTCGATCACATCGGTTCAGGCGGTTTATGTTCCTGCCGATGACCTGACAGACCCCGCGCCGGCAACGACCTTTGCCCACCTCGATGCAACAACGGTTCTTTCAAGAAGCATTTCATCACAGGGTATCTATCCTGCGGTCGATCCGCTTGAATCAACAAGCCGAATTCTCAATCCCGAAATTCTCGGCGAGGAGCACTATGCCGTCGCAAGAGAGGTTCAGCGTGTTCTTCAGCGTTATAACGAGCTTATGGATATCATAGCTATCATGGGTATGGACGAGCTTTCCGACGAGGATAAGCTGCTTGTAAGCCGTGCAAGAAAGGTTCAGAGGTTCCTCTCTCAGCCGTTCCATGTTTCCGAAAAGTTCAACGGCTTCCCCGGAATTTATGTTCCGCGCTCGGAGACGATAAGAGGCTTCAAGGAAATTCTTGAGGGCAAGCATGATGATCTTCCCGAATCGGCATTCCTCTTCGTCGGAACGATTGACGATGCTGTTGAAAAGGCGAAGGGGTTATCGTAATGAATACTTTCAAATTGACGATAGCTTCGCCCGACGGCAACAAGTTTTCCGACGAGGCGCAGATGCTCACCGTGAGGGGAATCGACGGCGACCTGGCGATTATGGCAGGTCATATACCGTTTATAACGGCATTACAGCCGTGCGACTGCAAGGTTGTTCTTCCCGATGAGACCGAAAAAATCGGCGCTGTTGACGGCGGTCTGCTCACCGTCTCGGAAAAAGGTGTGACCCTCCTTTCGGGAAGCTTCCAATGGAAATAATATAATAGCGTAAACACCCGAATTTCAAGTGAAACTCGGGTGTTTTCAGTTCATTATATATTCCGAATTGAACAAATCGTAAATTGCTTTGTTCAGATTTTGATTCTCGGATTTTTGCAGGTTGAAGTCGTCTACCAAAATCTCCTGTGCGAAGCGGTGAGCCTCGGTCAGAAGCGCCGAATCGGTCAGCGACGCCATTTTCATGTTCGGCAGTCCGTGCTGACGTGCGCCGAAGAAATCACCGGGACCGCGCATTTTCAAGTCCTCATCGGCAATCTTAAAGCCGTCGGTTGTTTTCGTCATTATCTCCATGCGCTTCTTTGCGCCGTCGGTCTTTGCGTCGGAGATAAGGATACAGGTCGATTTATACTGACCTCTGCCGATTCGTCCTCTGAGCTGGTGGAGCTGTGAAAGCCCGAATCGCTCGGCATTTTCGATAACCATTATAACAGCGTTCGGAACATCAACTCCGACCTCAACGACCGTGGTCGCGATAAGAAGCTTTACCTCGCCCGAAACAAAGCGTGACATGACCTCGTCCTTCTGCTTCGGCTTCATCTTACCGTGTAGCAGACCGACCTCATAGCCGCTGAAAAATCCCTTTGAAAGGTTTTCGGCATAGCTTTCCGCGGCGGCAATATCCTCGTCACCCTCCTCAACAAGGGGGCATACGATATAGCCCTGTCTGCCCTCGTCAAGGTGCTTTTTGACATATGCAAAGGCCCTCGTTCTGAGCTTGCCTGCAACATGATATGTCTCAATAGGCTGTCTGCCAGGTGGAAGCTCATCGAGCACGGAAACGTCCAGATCGCCGTAAAGCATGAGAGCGAGCGTTCTCGGAATCGGTGTAGCCGACATGACAAGCGTGTGCGGCCTGTCGCCCTTTTTGCTCAGCTCGGCTCTGTGCTTAACACCAAAGCGGTGCTGTTCGTCGGTTATGACAAGACCAAGGGACTTGAATTCCACATCGTCCTGAATCAGTGCATGAGTGCCGATAATAAGCTGAGTTTCGCCGTTTTTCAGACGTTCTTTGATTGCACGCTTGTTTGCGGCGGTGACTGAGCCTGTCAGCAGCTCGGCATGAATGTCCGTATCCTTGAAGAAGCCACGGCATGTTCTGAAATGCTGCTGAGCAAGAATTTCCGTCGGCGCCATGAATGCGCACTGATAGCCGTTCTTGACAACGGTATAAATCAATGCGGCGGCAACTGCGGTTTTGCCCGAGCCTACATCGCCCTGCAAAAGGCGGTTCATCGTTATTCCGCTTGTCATTTGACGGATGCTTTCATTTACTGCGCGGTCCTGTGCGCCTGTCATTTTGAAAGGCAGTATTTTTTTGAATTCATCTGTGTAATCCTGTGAAATTTCAACGGGTGTGGTTTCTTTTCTGTTTCCTTTCAGCTTCATCAGACCGAGCTGAAAAATGAAAAGCTCTTCGAAGATAATTCTTCGCCTTGCCTCGCCGAGCATATCCTCGCTTGACGGCGAATGAAGCTCGCGAACGGCGCGGTTTATCTCCATAAGGCAGAGCTTGTCCCTGAGCGGCTGAGGAAGGCAATCGGTAAACCATTGATTTCCTGAGGAAAAAACCTGATTTATCAGCTTTTCGATATATTTTGAATTTACACCTGCCGTCAGGTGGTAGATCGGGTGGATCCTCATGCCGCTTGCGGATTTTTCCACAAGGGGAGAGGTCATTTCGCGTCTGTGAAAATTACCGCCGACCTTGCCGTAGAATAAGTATTCCGCACCCGCTTCAAGCGATTCGGCAGTGTATTTGCTGTTAAAAAAGGTAATATTCATCAGTGACTCGCCGTCTGTCGCAACGGTTTTGTATATTGTCATTGCCTTACTGACCTTGGCGCCCCTCGGTGTATGGTCAACCGTTGCCCTGATACAGCACGGCTCGTCAAACGGTGCGGCGGCAATGCTTGTAACCTTGCTCCAGTCTGTGTATTCCCTCGGATAAAAGCGCAGAAGATCTCCGACGGTGAAAATGCCGAGCTTGCCGAGCAGCTTCGCACGCTTTTCACCGACGCCCTTGAGATATTGTATGTTGGTAGAAATATCCATCACTTTGTAGTCCATTCGTTGATATTTGCGAAGCAGTCGCCCGGGGTGGTTTTGATTTCATTTGTAATCGTATCCGAATTGACCGTTATGCCCTGTCTGAATGCGATCGGCACAAACGGCATTTCATCGGAGAAGGCTCCTATAAGCGACTGAATATCTTTTTTGCCGCTGAGATATTCGTCATAAACTCTTGACGTTTCGGATTTTTCGGAAATTCCGTATCTGAGACCGCCCGTTGTCGAGAAAAATCTCGTGAGCGCGAAATTGTTCGGCAGTTCCGTTTCGCCGATATAAAGATCAAAGTTGCCGCTTGCGATTTCGGAGGAGTATTCCGAATACGAAACCTCGTTAATAGTTATTTCAATGTTGACTCTTTCAAGAGCCTGCTGAATTCCTCTTGCCAGTGAGCGGCGAAAATCGTTTTCGCTGTTGACGAGGAGGGTGAAGCTCATGGAATTGCCGTCAAGGTATCTTATGCCTGATTCGCTGATGCTTTTGTAGCCGACATCTTCAAGCAGGCTGACTGCATTATCGGTTTTCTGGCTGAGCGTCGGAAGCGTACAGCCGTTTAATTTGAAATATGACGGGTTAAAGGGGAGTGCGGTTGCAATGGCGCATCCCGCAAAGGATACGGAGGCAAGCTCCGTCCTGTCGAGCGCAAGAGCGATCGCGCGGCGAACCTTAGAGTCGGAAAGAACGCTGTTGTTCGAATTGATTCCGAGATAAACAAGGTTTGTGAGATTGACGGTATTGCAGATTTTGGTGAATTTGGTGTACTTTCCGTCGTCAAAGTTATCGCAGTAGAAGTCAATTTTTTTCATGTCAAAAAGACTGCTGAAGGATTCCGAAGCGGAAATGTCAACCAGTCCTATTTTTGCATATTCGGGTGAATATCCGCCGAGACGGGATTTGTTGTACTGAAGATATTTATTTTCACTGTCGGCTACAAAGGTATATCTTCCGCTGCCGACGGGGATTTTTGATGTGTAGCCCGAATCTGAGGATGCTGTGGTGCTTTCCTCATCATCATTATCGGTCTGCGCGTCAGAGCTGTCGGGTTCATCATATGAGCCGTCCTTGATGATTGGGAAAATGAGGTTAGCCGCCTCGGATGAATCATGTGAAACAAGGGTGAAAACGACGGAATAGTCGCCGTCGGCCTGAGCCTGAGAAATGTTTTCAAGATAAGAAGCGTACGATAAGCTGTCCTTTGCGTTGTCAAAGGAATAGACAACATCCTTTGAGGTCAGGGGAGTGCCGTCTGTAAATTTAAGTCCGCTTTTTATCTTGACAGTGAGCGTTTTGTCAGAGATCGAATATGAATCGGCAATGACGGCCTTTTCCTTGAAGGAGCTGTCAACGTCGAAAAGGGAGTCGTAAATAAGCCCCGAAACATATCTGTTCATCGAATCGGTCAGCTTATACGGGTCAAGAGAATCGGCACGCATATAGGGAACAGTGAAGTCTATTTCATCAATTGGCTCGTGCTCCTTTTTGCCGAGATTGGAAATCGTATCAATAACGGATTTTCCGCCTCCGCAGCTGCAAAGCGAAAGCAGTAAAGCCAAAGACAGAGCAATGGCGACTATCCTTTTTGTTTTTCTGAACATTATTTACACCTCAATATCTATTGCTTCGACAGAAACGGTTTTGCCTGTCGCTTCGTCAATTTCAAAAATACAGCCGTTCAGGACTATGTCGGTATCCTTTGCCTTGAAAAGGGTAGGCATGCCCGTCTTTAACGAGCGGATAATACACTCGGGCATAATTCCGAGAACGGAATTTTCACTTCCGCACATTCCGAGATCGGTTATATAGCCCGTTCCCTCGGGGAGGATCTGTGCGTCGGCGGTTCGGACGTGAGTGTGAGTGCCGAAAAAAGCGGAAACTCTTCCGTCGGCATAGAAGCCGAGCGCACGCTTTTCTCCTGTTGCTTCGGCATGAAAATCAACCGCCTTGATTTTACAATCCTTGATTTCCTCAAGCGCTTCGTCAAGGCTGTCGAACGGATTAGCGTAATTTGCGTTGAAATATGCGCTGCCGATGAGATTGATCACACCGATTTTATATCTGCCCATGTCGATTACTCCGACGCCTTTCCCGGGGCAGGAGCGGTGCATGTTGTACGGCCTTAAGCAGCAGTCGGAATCCTCAAGAAATTCGGACGCTTCACGTCGGCGGAAAACGTGGTTTCCCGTTGTTATCATGTCAACCCCCGAATAAATAAGGCTTTTTGCCGATTCGGGAAGAATACCGTTGCCGTCGGCAGAATTTTCTCCGTTTGCAATGCAAACGTCAATGCCTTTTTGTCTTTTGATCTTCGGAAGCACCTGAGACAGCGCCCTGCATCCGCTTCCGCTGACAACATCTCCTATGGCAAGCAATTTCATCAAATCACACTTTCAAAAGTAAATATACATATGTATTATAGCAAAAAGAATATAATTTGTACAGAAAAAATGAAATAAATATTGACATATTTGGGTTTAAATATTAGAATTAAATAAGGAACATTTTGGTTTTATTCAGAACCTACCGAAAACGACTGTTCCGCGATCACACCCCGAAAAGGAGAATGTATTAACCATGAAAATGTTAAAAAAAGTATTGGCGATTGCTTTAGCCGTTATTATGGCGCTCGGCATTCTTGCCGTTTCCGCATCGGCCGCGCCCGCCGCTCCGACATTCATGCTGAATGTTAAAAACCAAACGAGCTCATCGGTCACGCTTGTGCTGTCGCTTGTTTCGGGCAGCTTCAATTCCGTTGACGTTACGATAAATGTTTCGGGTCCGATCGGCGCATGTCAGAGCATCGTTATGACCGATGAATTCAAGAATTATAAGGATACCGAGCTTGAGCAGGGTACGGGAATCGTTTCGACCGCGAAGAATATCGAGACGAAAATGATTTCTCTGGCTTCGGTAAAGAGCATCACAAAGGCGACTTCGATATTTGAAATCAAATTTGCTAAAAGCTCAAAGAACGTTTCCGCTTCCGATTACGGCGCAACCTTTTCAAGCTGTGTTCTCACGAGCGGAACGACGAATATCGACTTCACGTCACAGGTGAAGCTGACCACGGGCTATATCGAATTTAAAAACACCTCGATCACTGCAAATTATAAGCAGACGAAGAAGATCGAATACGATTCAAGCTACACGGCTAAGCAGATCAAATGGAGTTCTTCCAACGAAAAGGTTGCAACCGTTGACGATAACGGCAACGTAAAAATGACGGGTGCGGGCACTGCGACGATCACCGCAAAGAGCACCGACGGCAAGGCAACGGCAGAATGTAAGGTTACCGTAAGCTACGCATGGTGGCAGTGGATCATTATGATCGTGCTTTTGGGCTTCCTCTGGTATTGATTTGATTGACAGAAAATAAAAAATTAAGCTCCGAGGTTTATGACCTCGGAGCTTTTTTGATGCAATTTAAAATCAGAAAGGAAGAATTTCCTTAACCTTACCTGCAATTTCTTTGATTTTGGCTGTGCCGTCCTCGACCATTTTCTTTGTCGCAATTGCCGAGTAACCGTCGCATGAGCCGATTTCCTGCGCGGTGAGGCTGTCGATCATGAGAGCCATTTTGATAAACGATACCGTCTGCTCATACATAAGCTCGGCATCGAATTTATCCATCTCGTGGTTATCGCTGATAACGCAGAGACAGTCGGGAGCGGTAACAAGCGCGATCTCGGGGATTCCGCAGTTAAAGAGCGGCTGACCCTCGCCGAAGTGGAGAAGATTATGACCTCTGAGCGTGAGGGTATAGACCTTTTTGCGATCCTCAAGTGACTTGAAATAGATGTCGTCCATTACCTTGTTGCCCGTGTAGACTATCTCGGTCTCAACGTCACCCGTCTGTCTGTATTCGCCGTTCTCGTCGGTTTTCCACATCTTACAGCCGAGGTGCTCAACCGAAAGTCCCGCAACAGCCTTGAGGTGACCCTCCTTGCCGTCCCAGTGGCTTCTGTGGGCGGTCAGCCATTTTGATGTTGCCTGAACTCCGCCGCCGTCAATGTTCTTGAAATTCGGCAGTCTGAAATGACCCGTTACGAAAACGAAAATATGCGTTCTCTTGAGCGGCTTGTCCTTGAGATATTTTATCATTGCAAGCATTGCGATAGGTCCGTTCTCCTCAATGCAGTTTGTGCCGTCGGTGTGGGTGTTGATGATAACGCTTTCGCCCTCTTCCTCGCCGTCAAGCACGCACCAGAAGGATTCGGTCTTTGCGTATTCGTCGATGATTCCCTCAAGGGTGAGCGTTGCGAATGCGCCCTTTTCGGCTTCCTCAATGACCTTCTGACCGTTCTTTGAGTTGATCCAAACAGCGGGGATTCCCTGATAATCGAGAATGAACGGAAGATACTGACCCTCGATGCAGTCGTCGTTTATGCCTTTCCAAATGCAGATAACGCCCTTTGCACCTGCAAGCTTCGCCATTTTGAGGAACGGAAAGTTGACAAAAGCCGTTGCTACGGGTCCGTTATAGTGGCTCGGGAGCTTAAGTCCCTCGGGTATGCTTCTTTCGCGCTCATTGAATGCAATCTCGCTTGGCAAAAAGTCAAGCTCGTCAACCTCAACAACCGCGATTTTATCCGTTGCGTTGAGATAGCCGACGTGTTTTTCTTTAACCAGCGTCATCTGCGCCGTAATGCCCTCCGCAGGAGTTCTGCCCGAATAGGGGAATGCCGAAGAAATGGGAACCTCGAATTCCTCGTCTAAGTCTTTGATAACAAGCTTCTTGTTGGTCTCCTCCCAGCGCATGAAACGGCTTGGGTCGGAGAAGGTCTCGATGCCCATGTCATGAATCTGACTTTTGAGGTACTTTATGAAGTTCCTTTGAGCCTTTGTGCCCGTCAAACGAACGCCGAAGGAGTTCATCTTTTCAACTTCCTTTTGCAGGAGCTCGGGTGAAGTGATGTTTGTCATATCAATTTCCATATTTATCTGCCTCCAATATTTTCTTGTGATATTATACTATAATGCCCGTTTGTTTTTCAACCTGAAACGGGGAAGATTGTCAAAATTTTTACAAATTGTTTAAATTGTTGATTTTCAGTTTAGAAAAGTGTAAAATTATTAAGATATCAAAGCGAAAGGACACAAAAAATGAAATATACAACACTGCTTCTTGACCTTGACGAAACGCTTTTTGACTTCTCGAAATCGGAAAAATTCGCAATAGACAAGCTCATGGAAAAATACAGTATCCCCGTGACCGAGGAAAACCGTCGGCTTTATTCGGAAATCAACGACGAAAAATGGAAAAGGCTTGAGATGGGAGAGCTGACAAGACCTCAGCTTTTCCGTGAAAGATTCGCTGATTTTTTTGATAAAACAGGCATGTCGGCGGATACGGACGAGGCTAATCTTTCTTATATGACCTTTCTTTCGCAGGCGAGCTTTATTCTTGACGGCGCACTTGAAGCGTGCGAAAAGCTCAGCGAAAATTATTCGCTTTATCTTGTGACGAACGGAACAAAAATCGTTCAAAACGGTAGGCTCAGCGGCTCGCCGATAATGACATACATAAAAGATGTTTTCATTTCGGAGGAAATCGGCTTCAACAAGCCGCAGAGGGAATACTTTGACTATGTTCTGGAGCATATCGAAGAAAAGGACAAGTCGAAAATTCTCGTTGTCGGCGATTCGCTTTCCTCGGATATCGCAGGTGCAAAAAACAGCGGACTTGACTCCTGCTGGGTGAACAGAAAAAATCAAAATATCGAAACTGCCGCCACCTACACGATAGGCTGTATAACCGAGATATTTGATATTTTGTAAAATATTTCCAATGAGATTTTTGTATGATGTTGCCATAAAATTTTAATTGTATATTGATTTTATTCAATATTTTTGTTATTATTGTCTTGATAAAATATAACGGAGGTTATTTTATGAAACTTTCAAAGAAGATCATTTCCGTAATTCTTTGCGTGATTATGGTTTTCACCATGTCGGCTGTTGCCATAACGGCAAACGCAAAGGACGACGTTACACCGGTCGTTTTCATTCCGGGTATCGGTCAGTCTCAGACCTACAAGTATGACGACGATGGCAATGAGATCGCAAGCTGGAACATGCTCCATGTCAACACTGATTTTGCAAGCTACTCGATCATTGATTGGGTCAAGATGATCCGTCTTGTTGCAGGTCTTGTTGTAACGATCGCAACTCAGCGTGACGTAATTTCCGAGAGCACTCTCAAGGGCGCGCTTGAGGTTCTCTTTGTTGACCATCTCAGAAAAGACGACGGATCATTCGTTAATAACGTTGTAACGCCTAACTATCCGTGTCCGATCTCGGGATACAATGAGGACGCAAGAGGAATTTTTGACAGACGTATTCCATGTCAGGCTCTTGTTGACGAGATAGGCGAGGACAATGTTTATTGCTACAACTACTCGATTTTCTCGAACACATTTGAAAATGCAGAGGGTCTTAACGATTACATAGAGGATGTTGTTCTTCCGCAGACAGGCTCTGACAAGGTTATCCTCGTCCCGATGAGCATGGGCGCAAGCGTTGTTAATAACTATCTCAATCTCTATCCCGATGCAGGCAGAGTAGAGAAGATAATCAGCGTTGTAGGCGCATGGCAGGGCAGCAGTGTGTTTGCCGACCTTATGCTTGCTGACTTTGACGAGAACGCTCCCGACATGGTTTACACCGATGCTATTCAGCAGATCGGCGTTGACGCTATGACAGGCTCACTCATAAATATCGCCGCAAGAATTCTTCCGAAGCAGGAAGTGGACAACCTTCTTTATGACATAATTTCAGCCTTTGTCAAGACGCTTATCGTTCCGAATACTTCGCTCATTTCTCTCTGTCCTCCCGACAGATATGAGGAGTTCGCAGACAAGTATCTTCAGGGCGAGGAGCTCGCGGAGACAAAGGCTCAGACCGACAGCTACGCAAAGGCACAGCGTGAGCTCAAGGAAAGACTTGAGTATCAGCAGGAGAAGTACGGCACAGAGCTTTACTTTATCGCAGGCTACAACCTCGGTTTCGGTGGCGGCAGCGGAGATTTCGGCTTCTTCAAGTTCTTTGAAACTCAGGATACAACAAACTCCGATGAGGTCATCGAGATTTCTTCAACTGCTCCGGGTACATCATATGTTCCGGCAGGTACATCCTTCAGCGACGAGTACAAGGCAGACCCGTCACACCACGTTTCTCCCGACGGCTCGATCGATACATCGACAGCTTATTTTGAAAAGACAACATGGTACTTCAACAAGCAGTATCATGAGCTTACCAACAATAATATCGCTCTCAATCTTGCTTACGATATCGCAATGAACAAGGTAAAGAGCATTGACGATTGCAAGGACACATATCCGCAGTTCAATAATGTGAGAAACCTCAAGAAGCTTAACCGTTATCTCGGCGATGCAGAACAGGTATTCAAGCTCGGTGTTCTCTCGGCTGAGGACGATGCGGCGCTCAAGAAGGCAGTTGCCGAGGCAAACGCAGTTATCGCAAACACGGTAATCGACCCCGCAACGGACGACAAGACGACCGAAAACATGCGTTCTATCATGGCTGAGCTTGTTGCAAAGTATGACCTTGCAACTGAGGAGGTCAAGGAGCAGCTCGACTACGACGGACTTATGAGAGGCGACTATAAGCCTGCTTCCGAGCCCGACAAGACAACGGTTGTTCTTACCTCGGCTCTCGGCGCAGTTGCGAAGCTTTTGACCCTCATCTTCGGCAAACAGGGCTTCGGCGATTTCTGGAGCTTCATATTTTGAGTAAAGTGATTTTTAGCTAAAATAATGCTGATCCTCCCTTTGATTTAATCAAGGGGAGGATTTTTTTGAGTTAAAAGAGAAGAGTGAAGAGTGAAAAGAATCGGTGGCTTTGCGTTGCAAAGCATTATAATTAAAACCGCTTCTCTTAGTTTTTCTCTATTCTCTTTTATCTAAGTAAATAACCCCTCCGTCACTCCTTTGTCGTGCCACCTCCCCTGCAGGGGAGGCAAAAATGTTTTCTACACCGAAAAACCCAAGGTAAGAGGGAACATCTCTTAATGTCACCGTGCACGGGATACTTTGCCACATCATATTTCGTCACTTTTACCGAAAAATTACCGCCTGCTTTGTTCAGGTTGCAAAAGCTTTTATTCGCTGTGTTAAAATATACACGTTTCAACAGCTTTCGGTGCATATTATTGGTAAAATTCAATATTATTCATTTTTTATCGAATTTTATTCTTGAAATATGCATTAAACTGTGCTATAGTGTATGAGATAAAAATTGCCGCAATTTTTGCGGCGGATAGGAGTTTGCTATGGAAATCAAACGTTCAGAAAATTTACAGCCCGTTCATTCCGACATCAGAGGTCCGCTTTATCTTGAAAGCCAGAGAATGAATAAGGAAGGCATCAAGGTGCTTCGTCTTAATACAGGTAACCCTGCCACATTCGGATTCGGAATGCCCGACAGCGTTAGAAATGCACTCCTCAACAATGCCGACAAGGCTGTTGCATACTGCGATCTTAAAGGTATGCCCGATGCCCGTGAAGCAATTTGCAACTATCACAAGAGCAAGGGCGTTCAAGGAATTACTCCCGATGATATATATATCGGCAACGGCGTAAGTGAGCTTGTTCTCATGGCGCTTCTTCCGCTCCTCAACAAGGGCGACGAGGTTCTTATGCCCTCACCGAGCTATTCGCTTTGGTCGAACTCAACCTATATCGCAGGCGGTCAGCCCGTTTTCTATAAATGTAACGAGGAGAACAATTGGTATCCCGATATCGACGATATGAGAAGCAAGGTAACCTCAAAGACAAAGGCTATCGTTATCATCAACCCGAACAACCCGACGGGTGCCGTTTACCCGAAGGAGGTTCTTGAGGACATTATTCAGGTTGCCCGTGAGAATGACCTTCTTATCTTCTCCGATGAGATCTACGACAGACTTGTTATGGACGGCGTTGAGCACTATTCGACGGCCGCACTCGCTCCCGACAGAATGGTTATCACAATGAACGGACTTTCAAAGTCACACATCGTCTGCGGCTTCCGCTGCGGCTGGATGTGCATCAGCGGCTACAAGGGCAAGGCTGACGACTATGTTGAGGGTATCTTCCAGATCGCCGCTATGCGTCTTTGCGGTAATGCTCTTACTCAGCTCGTTATTCCTGCGGCTCTTGACGACAACGCAAGCACACAGGCTATGCTTGTTCCGGGCGGCAGACTTTATGAGCAGAGAGAAGCCGTTATCCGTGAGATCGACAAGATCGACGGACTTTCGGTTGTCAAGAACCACGGCGCATTCTATGTATTCCCGAAGCTTGATGTCAAGAAGTTCAACATCACAAACGACAAGAAGTTTGCATTTGACCTTCTTCATGAGAAGCACATCTTCATCGTTCCCGGTTCGGGCTTCGATTGGCATGAGCCCGATCACTTCAGAATCGTTATGCTTCCCGAGCCGAACGAGATCGCACAGGCTATCCGTGACATCGGCGACTTCCTCAACGGCTATTGGCAGAAGAACGACTGAATTTAATTTAAAGCAAAAATTTAACAGGGCTGTGAAATCACAGTCCTGTTTTTTTACATCATAACAAGGTATGCAGAAATTATCATGGAGCGTGGGCGCCCCTGTAGGGGAGCTGTCGGCGAAGCTGACTGAGGGGGTCAAGTCGAGAGAAGAGATAAAAGTGAAGAGTGAAAAGAAGCGGTGGCTTTGCGTTGCAAAGCATTAAAAAGTTTAATGAAATTAACTTTGATTTAGTAGGGGCGTGCATTGCACGTCCGCTAAAGACAGCAGAAAATAAAAGCGGACGACCGATGGTCGCCCCTACAAATAAAACTGAGGTTTTATACAAAATTAAGTTAGATAAAATTTCAAAGTCAGAAGAAAATAGGCTTGGCTCCCTTTTAGGGGAGCTATCACGACCTTGTGTCGTGACTGAGGGGTTTGGTTAAAGTCTTATGAAATTTGCCGTGAGCGTGGGCTCCTCCTCTGGGGGGAGCGAAGTGTCGGCGCGGTAGTGAATGACAGTTCGGTGAACTGTCAGAGCCGCGACGTGACCGAGCCGCAGCGAGACGCTGTCACAGCTTGTCTGTGACTGAGGGAGTAAGGTTTCATCTGACTTATAAATAACCCCTCCGTTTCGCTTCGCTCAACACCTCCCCTGCAGGGGAGGCAAGATGTTTTTTCTGCGCCGAAAGCTATTTTATCAGACTTTCTCAGCGTTTATCAAGCCTCCTCTTGAAACATACAAGGGGAGGCTTGAAATGTAACGTAAATTTTTTGATAACGCCTTAAGTCAGCAAAGCTGTCCTATATACTATGCGTCTCGTTATTATCCTTTGACAAAAGCACCTCTTGCCTCAGCTTTTCGTACTTGCCCCAAAGCTTCGGGTCGGTGTAGCTTTTCCAGCTTTCAAAATCGTCATTGATAAGAAAATCTCTCATTTCGGTTGCCGAAATGTCAATTGTTTTCGGGATATAAAGCTCGGCGATCGATGCACCCTCAACGCTGTCGAACCAGCTGACACGTCTTGCCTCCTTGCCCGAGACAAGAAGATCGGGCATCTCGCCGAAGCGGTCAGCGACATTTTTCAGAACATAATCGCCCCATGCCGAATTGTTGCCGACGCCGATATCGGGTAGGGGATAGACGTAAATCTTTTCGCCGAAAACGGTTTTGAGCATGTCCTCTCTTGTTTCATAAGAAAACGGGTTTTTGCTTGTGCCCGATTCGTTCGACGAGCCGACAAAAATTCCGACCTTGCCGCAAAGCTCGACGGCTCTGCTGATCATATCGGCGTGACCCGAATGAAGCGTCTGAAAGCGCCCGACAAGAATTCCGAGACGGTATGGCTTGTTTGTCATAGGAATCCGCTCCTTTGCGGTTAAATTCTTTACTGCCTGCCAAAAAAGCACTTCCGAAGAAGTGCTTTTCATGGTGCCGGTGACCGGACTTGAACCGGTACGATGTTGCCACCGAGGGATTTTAAGTCCCTTGCGTCTGCCTATTCCGCCACACCGGCATATATGCGGCAACTGTTATATTATACACAACAGTTGCCGCTTTGTCAACAAAATAATGGCTTAGCCGTTGATGATTTCGTGGAGCTTTGCTTTTATCGCCTCAAGACGTGCGTGCGCATTTTCTCTGCTCTTGTCCTGAATCGAATAATAAACCTTGAGCTTCGGCTCTGTTCCCGAGGGTCTTATCGCGATCCATGAGCCGTCCTCAAAGATGTACTTGAGAACATTCTCCTTCGGCAGGTCTGCAATGCCCTTTGAGAAGTCGATGATCTCCTTTATCGAGTCGAAGAACTTACTTCCGTTCTCACGAAACTCCGTCATGAGGCTCTGAATCTTCTGAGCGCCCTCAATGCCCTTGAGAACGAAGGTGTCAAGCGCATCAAGATAGTAGCCGTACTCATCGTAAATATCGTTGAGAGCGTCAATGAGGGTCTTGCCTTGATTGTAGTAGTAAGCAGCCATCTGGCAGGCAAGCATCGAAGAAACGACCGCGTCCTTGTCTCTTGCGTGTGTGCCGACAAGGTAGCCGTAGCTCTCCTCGTAGCCGATAACGAACTCTCTGTCGCCCGCTTTTTCATATCTGTTGATCTGATCGCCGATGTATTTGAAGCCCGTGAGGGTTTCTGCAACCTGAAGTCCGAAGCTTCTTGCAATATTTGCGCCAAGCTCGCTTGTGACGATCGTCTTGACAAGAGTTGACTTGCTGTTGAGCGAAGCCTTCTTCATATTGAGAACAAAATTAACGAGGAGCGCACCCATCTGGTTGCCCGTGATGAGAACATATTTGCCGTCATGCTTAACGCCTGCGCCGATACGGTCACAGTCGGGATCGGTGCCGAAAACAAAATCTGCATTCTCTTTTTCAGCCTGCTTGAGAGCAAGTGTGAGAGCGTCCTTTTCCTCGGGGTTCGGGGAGCGGACCGTTGAGAAGTTTCCGTCGGGAAGCTCCTGCTCCTTGACAACAGAAACATTCATGCCCTCGAGGATTCTTCTTACGGGGATATTGCCCGTGCCGTGGAGGGGAGTGTAAACGATCTTGATGTCCGAAGGCTCTTCGTAAAGCGACTGCTTCTTAACCTCTTTGAGAAAAGCGTCAAGAACCTCGGTGCCGATCGGCTGATAAAGACCTTTCTCGGCGGCTTCTTTGAGGTCCATATGCGGAACCGCCTTGAGATCCTCAATTGCATTTACATAGCCGATGACCTTGTTTGCCTGATCGGGGCAGAGCTGACAGCCTGTTTCGTCATAAATCTTGTAGCCGTTATATTCCTTTGGGTTGTGGCTGGCGGTAACGACCGCACCTGCCGTACAGCCGAGATACCTTACCGTAAACGAAAGCACGGGAGTCGGCATAAGCGTATCGTAAAGATAAACCTTGATTCCGTTCGCACATAGAACCTCAGAGGCATAAATTGCAAACTGTCTTGAATTGTTTCTTGAATCGTGAGCGATGGCAACGCTCTTTTCGCCGTCAAATTCGGCGTTGAGATAATCCGCAAGACCCTGAGTAGCCTTGCTGACTGTGTATTTGTTCATTCTGTTGGCGCCTGCGCCCATGATTCCTCTCAGACCGCCTGTGCCGAACTCGAGATCCTTATAAAATCTGTCCTCAATTTCTTTTTCGTCGGTGATTGCGAGAAGCTCCGCCTTTGTATCTTCGTCAAAGCTGAGCCACTGCTGATATTTTTCTTTGTAGTCCATAACAATGCTCCTTTACCTAAGAAAAATTCCCTTATATTTTTCCATGTAAATCATATCACAAATGCTCCGCTTAGTCAACGGACAAAGGACAAAATATAATATATTTTATGCGACAAAAATCGGGGATATTTACTGCTTTGAAAGAAATAAAACGGGAAATAAAAACCGACCCTCGTTTGAAGGTCGGTTTTTATAATTCTCTTACTTTTTATTTCTCTTTTTCTTGATAATTATAATCACAACTGCGATTACGACTGCGATGATCGCAAGATATGGGCTTGCACCGAGAACAAACACTCCGAGATTTCTGAAAAACTGTCCGATATTGTAAAGACTTTCGGAAAATTTCTCGCTGACCTGCGAGCCGAAGCTTGTCGGTGATTTCTTCACGCGTTCAACCTCTGAAATGTTGATCAAAACCTCTGAATAAGCAATGCGCTGATCGTAGTTTTTCTTCTGCGATCTGAGTGATTCAAGCTCGCCTCTGACGCTTGTGAGCCTTTCCTGAACATTCATTGTATCCTGAACCGTTTCACACTTGGCAAGTATGCCGAGCAGAGCTTTTTCCTCGGTTTCAAGCGCCTTGATCTGACTTTCGGTATCCGTGTAATCGTCAGTTACATCCGAGGTTTCAATGCTTTTTGATGTGATAGTTCCCGATTTTTCAAGGAAAGCAAGGAATTCATCAAGCTTGTCGGCAGGGACGCAGACGTTTGTTTCAACCGTCAGATATCCGTCGTTTTTTCTTTGGTTAAGCGACGAGGTGTAGCCCTTGAGCGAGCTGACCTGAGAGCTGATATTCTTGATCAGGTTGTCGGCATCCTTGGTTTCAAACTTAACGGAAGCGGTTTTAATAAGCTTCTGTGCCGACGAGGGAGTAACGTTCGGAATTCCGTATGAGCTGTTGTCCTCAGCCGCACCGTTTGACTCGTTATAGTTGTATATGCCGTTGCCACCGATTTCGATTGATCCTTTATCTTTGGAAAGAGACGAGCCTGCGCCGTAAACTCCGCCTATCAATACCGCAACGGCAAGACAGGCAGCGACGATTGCCGTTACTCTTTTGTTTCTTTTGAGCTTTGCCGAGTGCGTTGGCTTAAGCTCGGAAATATTTTTTTTGAGCGAATCGGGAGCGTGAAGCTCATCGACCTCTCTGATGTAATCTGATTTATTCATTGTCAAAACCTCCGATCATTTCTTTCTTCAGCATTTCTCTGCCGCGGCTGAGCCATGAAAGGACGGTGTTCGGCTTTGCATCAAGAATTTTGCCGATATCCTTGGCGGTGTAGCCCTCGTAATAGTGGAGATAGACTGCGTTGCGGTAGTTTTCGGGCAGCGCTCTGACCGCTTCAAGGACGGAATCCTCTCTTTGCACCGTGTTATTCGGCAAGGGAGACTCGCAAAGCACGATATTTGAATTCTTTCTCAGTTCATCACGGCAAAGATTGATTGTAACACGGATAAGCCACGCTTTCAGATGCTCAGAACCCCTGAAAACCTTATCGCTTTCAAGGAGCTTGACGAACACAGTCTGCGTGATGTCCTCCGCATCGGCAGGTCTCGCCGAGTTGTGAACGGCAACGCGGTAGACCGTATCGGTGAATTGGGAGAATGCATATGGGAAAGCGTCCTTTCCCGACATAAAAAATATCATGATATTGCCTCCTTTCACTTATAACACGTTTTGACAATGTGAATTATTGCAAGGGGAAATTATTTTTTTATAAAAGATTTATAAGCTCGGCGACTGTAAAATCATTATACATTGCGTCGTCGAGAATATCAAGGTTTATCTGCGAATATTCGCCCTCTTTTGAGTAGCCGTAAAGGATTTCCACACGCTCGTCAAAGCTCAGCTCGGGTACGCTGTTGTAGAGCCTTTCGGTGATGATGCATGCGAAGATGCCGTATTTGATTTTTGTCAGCAGGTCGAGGTCGAAGCAAGCCGTCATCATGTATCGCATGAGGTAATATTTGAAAAGCCGGACGATGTCCTCGGCATGTTTTTCGCTGTTGTGATAGATCGCTTTTTCGTCCGAGAGTGAAGTGAGCTTTTCTTTGCGCTCATCGCTGATGTATTCCATTTTTTCGAGAACCTTGACGCACTCGGAAAAATCAACTATGCTGTCGCCGCCGAGCATGTCAACCTTGTCAATGTCGCTTTGAAATTCTGCGGCGGAGAAAAGCACTGCGGAAAGCTTCATTTTGAGGTCAAAGCTTTTATTGTCAAGAATTGCAAAAAACTCCTCACGCTTTTCCGTCAGCAGGTTATAAATCCTGTCGGGGCTTTCAACCGTCCTGTCAAGGCTAACGTCCGTTTCGGGGGAGAGCAAAATCCTCGCCGCCTCGGGACAGCCGAGACCGAGACCCGTCTCGCGAATTTCGCCGTAATCGTCGAAGTATCTCGGAAAAAGTCGGCATGTGTCGCAAAGCGCCGTTTCACCCTTCTCAAGCTGAATTCGGCAAAGGTTGTTGTCGTTGAGCAGGGGACAGCGGTTGTTTTCGAGAGAAAAAATATATCCGTCCTCGTCCGTTGTCAGGTGCCTGTCAAAATACTGCTTCAGACAGCCAGTTTCGTTTTTGTAGTTCTCTGCCGAAGCGTCGTCGATCTCAACGTCCCAGCCCGCACAGCAGGTGTCGGGACAGCGGTCGGCAACGCATTTAAAAGAATCAAAATATTTCGGTTTTACAATTTTCATCCTGTGATCTTCCGTTCCGTAACAGCAAAAACACTGTTCTTTTTAAAATTGTTAATAAAATTGTAACACCTTGCAATTAAATGTCAAGTATAATATATAGCGTAAACCGATAAGGTTATTAAAGCTCGAAAGCGGGTCAATCTTAAAATGAACAGTTTTATGCAAAAACTATATAATTTTATGTACGGCAGATATGGGTTTGATAAGCTGACAGGCTTTTTGATCCTTTTGAATTTATTGCTGAACGGTATCGGCTCGTTTATGCGGAACCGTGTTGTTTATTTCATCTTCTATTTTCTCGCGCTTGCTGTTTTCGGCTTTGCCGTGTTCCGCGTGCTGTCGAAAAATATCGAAAAGCGCCGCCGTGAGGGCGATTGGTTTGACAGCCTGCTTGTAAGGACAAACTATACCGAAAACGTCAGAAGGCTTAACCGCTGGTTCAAAAGGCAGAAGCTGAGGATAAAATTCTTCAGGACGCACAGATTCAGAGTGTGCCCTTGCTGTAAGGAAAATCTCAGGCTTTCAAAAAAACGCGGCAAGCGTGAAATAACCTGCCCGATATGCGGAAATAAATTCAAGGCTTTTATCTTATTCTGAGGAAGTGGACTATTGCTGGGGTATGTCAGGGCTTACAGGCCTGAAATGAAATTCAAGGATTATGACATGTACAAGGGCGTTTACTGCTCGCTTTGCAAGTCGATAGGCAAGCGCTACGGCTTGCTTGCAAGGCTTACGCTGTCGTACGATTTTACCTTTCTTGCAATTCTGCGAATGGCGGTCAGAAAAAACAGGGTGTGCATGAGAAAATCGCGCTGTTCATTTAACCCTATGAAAAAATGCTATGACTGCTCGGAAAGCAGCGCTGATATCGCATACACCGCCGATGTTTCCATGCTGACGTTTTATTTCAAAATCAAGGACAACATTGCCGACAGCAAATTTTTCAAAAAATTGCTTTGCAAAATGCTGATGCCTTATGCCAATCATATATATAAAAAGGCGAAGAAAAACAATCCCGTAATTGCCGAAAAATTAGGAAAGCTCATGGAGGAGCAGGCGCAGGCGGAGAAAAGGAACGCAGGCGTTGACGAGGCGGCGGACGCAAGCGCAAAGATGCTTGCCGAGATGGTTTCAACGGATATCGAGGTCTCGGACAACACGGCGCTGAAAAGGCTCGGTTATTTTCTCGGCCGCTGGGTTTATCTTATTGATGCGGTTGACGACTGCGGGGACGATATCAAATCGGGAAGCTTTAATCCGCTGAAAAAACGGTATAATATGTCGGATTTTAAGACATATTGCGAGGAAATGCTGTCGCTTACGGTCGGAGAAGCAATAAATAATTTAAATAAGCTGGAAATTTACAGATTTTATGATATAATAGATAATGTTCTTGTTTACGGAACGGAGTGTTCCGCTAAAAAAGTAATCTACAAGGAGGTTGAACGTTGTGAAAAATCCGTATGAAGTGCTCGGTGTTACGGCATCGGCAAGCATGGACGAGATCAAAAGAGCATACCGCGACAAGGCTCGTCAGTACAGCGAAAATCAGGCGAAGATGAACGAGCTGAACGACGCATATGATTTTATAATCAACAATCTCGGCGGCAGCAGAACGAATACCTCCTATGCCGATTCGGGATTCGGAGCAAACGCAGCGGGCGGACAGACCTCAGAGTTCGGCGATATACGGGCGAAGCTCAACAGCGGCAGAATAGACGATGCCGAAACGCTGCTCGACGGCATACCTTATCAGCGCAGAAATGCCGAATGGTACTACCTCAAGGGCACGATTCAGCACAGAAGGGGCTGGCTTGAGAGCGCACTCGAAAGCTTCAGAAAAGCCAAGGAAATGGAACCGGGCAATTCGGAATATGAAGCTGCATTCAATCAGCTTGAGCGTGAGTCAAAGGGCAATTTCAGAAAAAACAAACAGAATGACGATAACGACGGCTGCTGCAGCCCTTGCAATATCTGCTCGTCGCTTATGTGTGCGGATTGCTGCTGCGAATGTATGGGCGGCGACCTTATAAGATGCTGTTGACGGTGATGATATGAAGAATACGGTAAAAACGGCTCTGGGCGGAATGTGTATCGGCCTTTCGGCGGCGTTGATGATGCTGGCCTCTGTTATTCCGTTCCTGACCTATGCGATTCCTGCACTTGCGGCGATCCTCGTTATGTTTATGCGTATTGAGTGCGACTGGAAATGGGCGCTCGGCGTTTATGCCGGCACGTCGATAGTCAGTGCGCTTGTTGTGCCCGAAAAAGAGGCTGTGGCGATCTACATAGCTCTGATCGGCTACTATCCGCTGATAAAGCTCCTTTTCGATAGGCTGCCTAAGGTCATCGGTTATATCGTCAAGGCGGTATTCTTTGTCGGAGTTACTGTTGCGACATACTATATAATAATGCACGTTTTCGGCATCTCGACCGAGCTTTTGGAGGACACGCAGGACTTCATGATCCCGTTGCTCGTCGTGCTCGGACTTGCCGCATTCATCATGTACGATATCGCGATCGAAAGGCTCGAAATAGCATACTACAGAAAGTGGCAGAAACAATTCAGAAAATTATTCAGGAAGCACTGATTTTTCGGTGCTTCTTTTCATATGTGCCGACTTGTCCGCATAGTATTTCTTCGGGAGGAATGAACGATGAGGAAATACCTGATACTTTGCTCGGTGCTTATGGCGGCGATGATACTGATGCCCCTGACGGCGATGGAAAAGCCGAAGGGAGCTGTCGCCGTTGACGAGAAAATAACGGAAAGCTCCGACGGCGGAGTTATAAGCGTTATGAAAAGCGAGAGCGGAAAGGTCGAAAAAACGGATATAAAGGAATATACCGTCGGCGCACTGGCGGCGGAAATGAGCATGGACTGCCATGATGAGGCGCTCAAGGCGCAGGCGGTCGCATGCTATACATACGCGCTTTATTGCAAGGAAAAGGAGAACAAGGACGACCTCAACGGAGCGGATATTTCCGACGATTCCAAAACTCATCAGGGCTATCTCAACAAGGATGCACGGAAGAAAAAATGGGGAGACAGCTATGACGAGTACGAGAAAAAAGCCGAAAAAATCGTTGATTCGGTTCTCGGCAAAAAAATGACCTACGGAGGCGAGCCGATCCTTGCGGCTTATCATGAGCTTTGCTCGGGAAAAACCGAGAGTGCAAAAACCGTGTGGGGAGAGGATATTGCATATCTTCAGCCTGTTACGAGCGACGGTGACAAGCTCTCGCCCGATTACGAAACCACAATAGCCTTTGATAAGGAAAAATTCAGCTCGGCAATTCAAATTATTGACGGGATAGAGCTTTCGGACGACTGCGAAAAGTGGATAGGCAAAACGGATAAAACGAACACGGGCTTTGTGCGTACCGTTGAGATAGGCGGAACGAAGGTCGGCGGAAACGACATAAAAAAGGCGCTCGGACTTTCGAGCAGGATATTTACAATAAGCTACGCGGACAAACGGTTCACCGTCAGAACGGTGGGTAACGGACATATGGTCGGCATGAGCCAGTACGGAGCGGATTATATGGCACGTCAGGGCTCGGATTGGCAGGAAATATTGAGGCATTACTATACGGGCATAAAAATTGAGTAAAAATAATAGTATTTTCCATGAAAATAATTTGTAAAAACCCTTGCTTTTTTGCAGGAATATGTTACAATAAAGTCAAATCAACCAGCAAGGAGGTAACAACAATGGCTTTTAAGATTACAGACGACTGTATCGCTTGCGGTGCTTGCGAGGCTGAGTGCCCGGTAGGTGCTATTTCCGAAGGCGACGGCAAGTATGAGATCGACGCTGATGCTTGTGCATCCTGCGGCGCTTGTGCCGATGTTTGCCCGGTCGGAGCTCCGACAGAGGAATAATTAAAGCTTTGTGATGTTTAACGAGGCGGTTGAAATCATTCCACAATGTGATTCGCTTCAAAAAACATAATAAAAGATCAAAGACGCCGTGCGTATCGAAAGGTATGCACGGCGATTTTTGTTATATTACGGCGGTATCATCTCTGCCGCTTGACATTCGGAATAACAAGTGATATAATTATAGAAATTCTAATTTTAGACTAATTGGAGGATACCATGACTGCGATAAAGATGATAGCGGTGGGGAAGAAGCTTGCGAATATTTACAGCGGACTTTCTCAGCCGCTGTGCAAAAAATACGGAATAAATCAGTCCTGCTTTGACGTTCTGATGTTTTGCGCCAACAATCCAGAGAACAACACGGCGAGGGATATTTGCGCCGTCAGGGGAATAAAAAGCGGAATTGCTTCCGTTGCGGTCGAAACGCTTATTCAAAAGGGCTATTTAGTCCGCACGGACGATCCCTCGGACAGGCGAATTCACCGCCTTGTGCCGACAGACTTGGCACAGAGTATAATCTCGGACGGCAGGGCGATGCAGGAGAAATTTATTTCCACGCTGAAAAGCGGAATTTCCCCCGAGGAAGAGGAGATTTTTGAAAGAGTGAATGAAAAAATACTTGAGAATGTCAAATTATTCGGTCGGGAGGAAGTTTAATGCTTTTTAAAATTATAATTTGTATCATTGCGGGTATCGGCGCAGGTCTCGGCACGGGCTTTGCGGGAATGAGCGCCGCCGCGGTAATCAGTCCCATGCTGATAACATTCCTCGATATGGACTCTTATCTTGCCGTCGGAATTGCGCTGGCGAGCGACGTGCTTGCAAGTGCGGTTTCGGCTTATACTTACGGAAAAAATAAAAATCTTGATATCCGCAACGGCCTTATCATGATGGCTTCGGTGCTCTGCTTCACCCTTGTCGGTAGCTATGTTGCAAGCATTGTACCGAAAACGACTATGGGTAATTTTTCCGTGTTTATGACCTTTCTCCTCGGTATAAAGTTCATCGTCAAGCCTGTTGTTGCACCGAAAGCAAGACTGCAAAATGCCACGGCGAAGCAAAAGGCGATTCGCTCGGTGATTTGCGGCTCAATGGTCGGATTTATCTGCGGATTTATCGGCGCAGGCGGTGGAATGATGATGCTTCTCGTCCTCACAACAGTGCTCGGATATGAGCTTAAAACGGCGGTCGGCACAAGTGTATTCATCATGGCGGCAACGGCACTGACGGGCTCGGTCAGCCACTTTGCGATAGGCGGTGCACCCGATCCGGTTGCGCTTGTTACTTGTGTAATCAGCACGCTTGTTTTTGCGCTCATTGCGGCATTGATTGCCAATAAGGTCTCGGCGAAAACGCTGAATCGTGCAACAGGCGTGGTTCTCGTTGTGCTCGGAGCAGCAATAATTATCGTCAACAGAATAAAATAACCAAGAACAGCGTCGTTCCCTTTGACACGGCGCTGTTTACGTTGTATAATATAAAATATGATTACTGAAACGGAGGCAAGGCTATGTCCGATTTTAAATATGAATTTCTCGGCTCGGGCATATATGTTGCCGTATCAAAGGAGCATACCTTCGGCACGGACGCCGTTCTGCTTGCCGATTTTGCATCGCCTAAGCGCAATGAAAGGGCGTGCGACCTCGGCACGGGCTGCGGAATAATTCCGATGCTCTGGTGCAGAAACAACTGTGCAAAGGAGATAACCGCTGTCGAATTGCAGGAGAAGGGCTATATGCAGACCTGCGACTCCGTTCGCAAAAGCTCGGTCGAAGCAAAGGTCAAGCCGATAAACCACGACCTCAAGGACATAAAATCGGTTCTGTCTCACGCATCAATGGATGTTGTGACGATGAACCCTCCGTACAAGGCGGCGGACAGCGGCATAAAAAGCGCTGCGCCTGCCGAGCTCATAGCAAGGCATGAGGTTGAATGTAAGCTTGACGATATCTGTTCTGCGGCGGCATATTTGCTGAATTTCGGTGGCAGACTTTGCATGTGCAACCGTCCCGAAAGGCTCAGCGATACGATAGTTGCCATGAAGAATAACGGCATTGAGCCGAAGCGGCTTCGCCTTGTTGCAAAAACGCCGTACACGCGTCCGTGGCTGTTCCTTATTGAGGGCAGAAAGGGCGGCAAGCCGTTTATGAATGTTGATCCGCTTCTGATAATGTACGGTGAGGACGGCGAGCTTTCAAAGGAAGTAACCGATATTTACGGTGAGTATAAGGAGAACGTTAAATGAGTAAGCTTTATGTTGTCGGAACTCCGATAGGCAATCTCGGGGATTTTTCGCCGCGCGCGGTTGAAACGCTTGAAAAGGTTGATTTCATTGCCGCCGAGGATACGAGAGTGACTCTCAAACTGCTCAATCATTTCGGCATAAAAAAGAGCATGATAAGCTATTTTGAACACAATAAAAAGGAGCACGGCGAGCTGATAGTTCAGCGAATTCTCTCGGGTGAGAACGGTGCGATCGTGACCGACGCAGGTATGCCTGCAATTTCCGACCCCGGCGAGGATCTTGTGCGTCTTTGCCACGACAGAGGAGTGCAGGTTGAATCCGTTCCCGGTCCGTGCGCCTTTTCGACTGCGCTTGCGCTTTCGGGCTTCCCGTCGGGTCGGTTCACCTTTGAGGGCTTCCTCAGCGTGAACAAGCCGAGCCGCCGTGAGCATCTTCTCTCGCTCGAAAAAGAGACAAGAACAATGCTTTTCTATGAAGCGCCTCACAAGCTGGGCGCAACGCTCCGAGACATGAACAAGGTTTTCGGCAACCGTGAAATTGCAATAGTCCGTGAGATTACGAAAATTCACGAGGAGGTTATCCGTACCACGCTTGACGAAGCTGTTGAAAAGTACGCCGACGGCAGCGTTAAGGGCGAAATTGTTCTTGTTATCAAGGGTGCGGAGCTCGAGAAAACCGAAGATAAAATGACCCTTGAGCAGGCGATAGAGTGCGCCCGTCACAGCGTCGAAAGCGGCATGAGCGTCAGCGAAGCGGCGAAGCAGACGGCGAAGCTGTCGGGGTATAAAAAAGGCGACATCTACAAAGCACTATTAGATTGATTTAAATTGCCCACAGCACATTTTTCCCTTGGGGCAGTACACACGTACAGCACCCAAGCTGCAAAATGCACTGTGAACAATTTTAATTCAATCTAAAAATAGGTTTCGTTATAATATTGCCGTCGAGAACTTTGAACTGTCTAACGAAAAAACATCTCGCTAAATAGATTGTACAGCACCCAAGCTGCAAAATGCACTGTGAACAATTTTAATTCAATCTAAAGTTGTTTCGATAAAGTTAGCAGAATTTTACCATGGCTTCCCATTGAGGGGAAAGCTGATAAAATATCAGCAGAAATTATCATAGAGCGTGGGCTCCTCCTCTGGGGTAGCGAAGTGTCGGTGCGGTAGTGAATGACAGTCCGGTGGACTGTCAGAGCCGCGACGTGACCGAGCCGCAGCGAGACGCTGGCAGCGAAGCTGACTGAGGGAGTAATTTTCTATCAGACTTAAACTCCTTCCGTCACGACTTCGTCGTGCCACCTCCCTCAAGAGGGAGGCTATAGATATTTGCTTCAGAATTGGTATTCATCGAGACTTTATTTAACCCCCCATTTAAAAATATAAAATCAAAGAAAGGATCTTAAAAATGAGTATGTTCCAATATATCGCACAGCACCCGTGGGTAGGTGTTGCGCTTGTACTTTTGATTGCCCTGACAATTTTTGTTTGGTGCAAGGCTATCACATCGGGCAAAAAGAGAAATGAGGAGAGGGAGCGGATTATCGCCGACCTCGAAAAGGAAAAGGCACTCAGAAACGAGTTCAGAGATCCCGACGAAACAACATTTCTTCCCGAAAAGGACGATTACAGGCTGATTGTCGGAATGTGCGCCAATATTCAGATGAAGCTCGAAAAGGCGTCGAATATGAACGATGCGTTCCTGGAGCTTTCCGATGTCAAGAAGAACGTTTACTGTCTCGGCTACGTTTTTGAGGACAGCAGAAACAAGCTCTCCGAGTTCTTCCGCTCAAACGGCGAACCGCTTCTTTCCGCTTCAAAGGCGGCGGTCAATGAGGCGATAGGCGGCGAATTTGCTGAAATATTCAACAAGGAGTTTATCATGCTCGACGATAACGACGAGACAACTTCCGTTGACAATGAGCTTTTGGCAAAATATGACGCGGAGTTTGAAAGCCTTATGAATGAAAAGAAGAATGAAATCTTCAAGTCTGCGGCGGACTATATCTGTGCGAATAAATCGGAATTTTTAGAAAAATAAAAAAATTAAAAAATTTTCCATTTACCTATTGACAAAGTAGGTAAATGGTGCTATTATATCACCAACATAAAGAAAACGACGTAAGAAACGGAGGATCAGACAATGAGAAAGTCATTTAACGCTTGTTCAATGTGTATCGAGTGCTGTATGTGCGCTCTTGTTGTCATGCCTTCGGGTAAGTTTTGATTAAGCTTTATTCAGTCGAAACACCGAAAGGCTCCCAAGCTTTTCGGTTATTTTTTTAGGAAGTGATTTTGTGAGATTTATTTACGGCAAAATGCTCAGAAGCAACATCAGATTCGGACGATGTATGAGCTGATATTCTTATTCAAATAAAAGATTTACTATATTTAATTTTAAGGAGATAATTACTATGTCAAAGATTTATACATCAGCAGATCAGCTCATCGGAAAGACACCCCTTCTCGAACTCACACACATTGAAAAGAAATACGGACTCAAGGCAAAGGTCCTCGCGAAGCTTGAGTATTTCAATCCCGCAGGCTCTGTCAAGGACAGAATCGCAAAGAAGATGATCGACGACGCAGAGGCTTCGGGCAAGCTTAAGGAAGGCTCGGTAATCATTGAGCCGACCAGCGGCAACACAGGCATCGGTCTTGCGGCTGTTGCGGCGGCAAGAGGATATAAAATCATCATCGTAATGCCCGAAACAATGTCAGAGGAGCGCCGCAGACTTATCAAGGCATACGGTGCAGAGCTTGTTCTGACAGAGGGCGCAAAGGGTATGAAGGGCGCGATCGCTAAGGCAGAGGAGCTTGCAAAGGAATATCCGAACAGCTTCATTCCCGGTCAGTTCGTCAACCCGTCAAACCCGAAGGCTCACTATGAGACTACAGGTCCTGAAATCTATGAGGACACCGACGGAGAGGTTGATATCTTCGTTGCAGGCGTCGGCACAGGCGGAACTATAACAGGTGTCGGCACTTATCTCAAGGAGAAGAAGCCCGAGGTCAAGGTCGTTGCCGTTGAGCCGCTTTCATCACCTGTTCTTTCTCAGGGCGTTTCAGGCTCACATAAGATTCAGGGTATCGGCGCAGGCTTTGTTCCCGATGTGCTTGACACAAAGGTTTACGACGAGATCATCCCCGTATCAAACGAGGACGCATTTGCAACAGGCAAGCTCATCGGCAGTGAGGGCGTGCTCGTAGGTATCTCGGCAGGCGCGGCAGTATATGCGGCAATTGAGCTTGCAAAGCGTGAGGAGAACGAGGGCAAGACCATCGTTGCACTGCTTCCCGATACGGGTGACAGATATCTCTCAACAGCACTTTTTGAATAATAACGTAATGAGGTTGTTAAAATGATTTCAACAAGAGGAAGATATGCACTCAGGGTCATGATCGACCTTGCCGAGCACAGGGATGAGGGTTATATCCCGATGAAGGATGTTGTTGCAAGGCAGGGAATTTCCAAAAAATATATGGAGCAGATCATGCCTTCGCTCGTAAAGAACGGTTTCGTTGAGGGCGTTCACGGCAAGGGCGGCGGATACAAGCTGACCAGATCGCCGAGCGAATACACGGCAGGGGAGATACTCCGTGCCGCAGAGGGCGACCTTGCTCCCGTTGCGTGCCTTTCGTGCAATGCCGAGGAATGTCCGAGAAAGAAGGACTGCAAGACCCTGCCTCTTTGGGAGAAATTTAACGACATGACGAACGAGTATTTTGACTCGGTAACGCTTGAAAGCATGCTGTAACAGAATATAGATAATAAGACCTCTCAGCTTTGGGAGGTCTTTATTTCTTTTTTACGGACGTGCATGCCCCTACTAAATCAAATTAAATTTCATTAAACTTTTTAATGCTTTGCAACGCAAAGCCACCGCTTCTTTTCTCTCTTCACTTTTATCTCTTCTCTCGACTTAAACCCCTCAGTCGGCTACGCCGCCAGCTCCCCTACAGGGGAGCCGAGACATGGCTTCTACTGACTTTAAACATAATTATGAAATTTACATCATGTTTCAGCCTCCCCTTGTTGCAAGGTAGCAAAGTGGCGCGACGGTAGTGAATGAACGTCCGGTGGACGTTCAGAGCCGGAGCGTGACCGAGCCACAGCGAGACGGTGTCGCCTGAGCGACGGAGGGGATAAAGATTAAAGTCTGATAAAATCCTACTCCCTCAGTCACAGACAAGCTGTGACAGCTCCCCTAAAAGGGAGCCCATTATGATTTCTTCTGACCTTGGGTCGATGTGGGCATCGACACCTACGAATTGTGCGTTTCCCGAACCTCATCGCATCAGGAAGATATGATGAAAATTGATTTCGGTGCAGAAAAATTTCTTGCCTCCCATGCAGGGGAGGTGGCGCGACGTAGGAGCGACGGAGGGGTTATTTGTTAAGAAAAAAGATAGCATTGCAGCACAGAGGTCTGTTTTTGCAAATTTACCAAACATTTGTACGAAAAGTGCAACTCAGGCTCTTTATTTTTTAAAATCGGTGTGTTATAATAAAGCGGTATGATTACAATAAAGGCAGGAGGTTTTGCTGTGGATCATTTTGAACTTGTTTCGCCGTTCGAGCCGATGGGCGATCAGCCGCAGGCGATCGAGGAATTGACGGACGGACTCAAAAAAGGATATATGGAGCAGACGCTTCTCGGCGCAACGGGCTCGGGCAAGACCTTCACTATGGCAAAGGTTATCGAAAAGATGAACCGACCGACCCTCGTTCTCGCCCACAACAAGACCCTTGCCGCTCAGCTTTGTTCGGAGTTCAAGGAATTTTTTCCGAAGAATGCCGTTGAATATTTCGTCTCGTATTACGACTATTATCAGCCCGAGGCGTATATCCCGACAACGGACACCTATATTGAAAAGGACTCGGCGATAAACGACGAGATAGACAAGCTCCGCCATTCTGCGACCTCGGCGCTTTCCGAGCGCAGGGACGTTATCATCGTTGCCAGCGTTTCGTGCATTTACTCCCTCGGCGACCCGATCGATTACCGAAGCATGGTTATTTCGCTGAGGACAGGCATGGAGAAGAACCGTGACGAGCTGATTAAAAAATTGATTGAAATTCAGTACGAGAGGAACGACATCAGCTTCACCCGTAACAAGTTCAGGGTCAAGGGCGACGTTGTTGAAATTTTTCCCGTTTATTCTAACGAAAACGCTTTCAGAATCGAGTTTTTCGGCGACGAAATTGACCGCATAAGCGAGATAAACGCCCTGACGGGTCAGGTGAAAAACGTGCTCTCGCATGTTGCTATCTATCCCGCTTCGCACTACGTTGTTTCGCCCGAGAAGATGGAAAATGCGATAACTCAGATCTATTCCGAGATGGAGGAGCAGGTCAAGGTATTTCAGTCCGAGGGCAAGCTCATTGAAGCTCAGCGCATTAAGCAGAGGACGGAATACGACATTGAAATGCTTCGTGAAACGGGCTTCTGCAAGGGAATTGAGAACTATTCGGCGATAATGTCCGGCAGAAAACCGGGCGAGCCGCCGTTTACCTTGCTTGACTATTTCCCCGATGATTTTGTTCTGTTCGTTGATGAATCGCATGTCACCCTGCCGCAGGTAAGGGGTATGTACGGCGGCGACAGGTCGAGAAAGGACAGCCTTATCAATTTCGGCTTCCGACTTCCCTCGGCTTACGACAACAGACCGCTGACCTTTGACGAATTCTACAATAAAATCGGGCAGAAAATTTTCGTCAGTGCAACGCCGGGCGAGTTTGAACGTCAAAAGAGCGTACAGATAGCTGAGCAGGTCATCAGACCTACGGGCTTGCTTGATCCCGAGATCTCCGTGCGCCCGACCGACGGCCAGATCGACGATCTCATATCGGAAATCAACATGCGAATCGAAAAGGGCGAGCGTGTGCTCGTTACGACCCTCACCAAGAAAATGGCTGAGGACTTGACGGATTATATTGAAAATCTCGGCATCAAGGTGCGCTACATGCACTACGATGTCGATACGATAGAGCGAATGAAAATCATTCGTGACCTGCGATTGGGAGAGTTCGACGTGCTTGTCGGAATCAACCTTTTGAGAGAGGGTCTTGATATTCCCGAGGTGTCGCTCGTTGCGATACTTGACGCTGATAAAGAGGGCTTCCTGAGAAGCGAGACATCGCTCATTCAGACGATAGGACGAGCCGCTCGAAATGCGAACGGCAAGGTCATCATGTACGGCGACACGGTTACAAACTCGATGGAGCGAGCAATTAAGGAGACCCTGCGCCGACGTGAGAAGCAGGAGAAATACAACAAGGAGCACGGCATTGTGCCCAAGACTATCAAGAAGGACGTCAGGGAAATTCTTGAAATTTCCTCGTCGAAGAATGATAAGCCGCACAAGCGCATGAGCCGTGCCGAGAAGGAACAGATGATTAAACAGCTCACCGCCGAGATGAAAGCGGCGGCGAAGATACTTGAATTTGAGCATGCGGCATATCTCCGTGACCGCATAAACAAACTGAGAGAGGATAAGTAATGCGACAGAATAAATTGATCGTAAAGGGTGCGTGCGAGCACAACCTGAAAAATGTTGACGTTGAAATTCCGAGAGACAAGCTTGTGGTTTTTACAGGACTTTCGGGCTCGGGCAAATCGTCGCTTGCCTTTGACACGATTTATGCCGAGGGTCAGCGCCGTTATGTTGAGTCACTCTCGTCATATGCAAGACAGTTCCTCGGTCAGATGGAGAAGCCGAAGGTTGATTATATCGAAGGACTTTCGCCTGCGATCTCCATTGACCAGAAAACAACATCGAAAAATCCGCGTTCCACAGTCGGAACGGTTACGGAGATATATGACTACCTGAGACTGCTCTATGCGAGGGTCGGTATTCCGCATTGTCCCGTCTGCGGCAGGGAGATCTCGCGCCAAAGCGTGGACACGATAGTTGACAGCATAATGGAGCTTGAAACGGGCACGAAAATTCAGGTGCTTTCTCCGATAGTCAGCGGCAGAAAGGGCGAATACGTCAAGGAGCTTGACAATGTTCGCAAAAGCGGCTTTGTCAGAGTGAGAATTGACGGAATAACGTACGACCTTTCGGAGCAGATCAAGCTTGAGAAAAATAAGAAGCACAATATCGAGGTCATAGTTGACCGACTTGTTATAAAGGACGAGATCAGAAGCAGGCTTTCCGATTCCGTTGAGACGGCGGCAGGACTTTCAAAGGGTCTTATCATAATTGACGTTATCGGCGGCGAGGAGCTCATGTTCTCGCAGAATTACGCATGCCCCGAGCACGGCGTCAGCGTTGAGGAGCTCAACCCGAGAATGTTCAGCTTCAACAATCCGTTCGGCGCATGTCCAAAGTGCAGCGGCTTGGGAATTTTTATGAAGGTCAGCGAAAAGCTCGTTGTTCCCGATCCGAGCCTTTCCATTCGTCAGGGTGCTATAAAAGCTTCGGGCTGGTCGGCTGCCGACGGCGGAACGATTGCGCTGATGTACTATGAGGCACTTGCAAAGGAATATGATTTTTCGCTTGACGTTCCGTATAAGGACTTGCCCGAAAAGGCGAAAAAGGTCATCATGTACGGCACCGACGGCAAGAAAATTAAAATGCAGCGCAAGAGCGTTTACGGCGAAGGCACCTACATGAAGGACTTCGAGGGTATTCTCAACAATATTGAACGCCGCTATGCCGAAACGACAAGCGAGTATTCACGCAACGAGATTGAACAGCTCATGACGGCGGTAGAGTGCCCCGAGTGCGGCGGCGCAAGGCTGAAAAAAGAGAGCTTGTTCGTCACCGTCGGCGGAATAAATATTCATGAATTTTGCAGCAAGTCTATCAAGGATGCGCTTGTTTTCCTTGATGGGCTGAAGCTCTCCGAAAGAGACATGATGATTGCCGATGCGATCATCAAGGAGATAAAAAGCCGAATGAAATTCCTTGCGAGCGTAGGTCTTGACTACCTCACGCTGACAAGAAGCTCGGGCACGCTCTCGGGCGGCGAAAGTCAGCGTATCAGACTCGCAACTCAGATCGGCTCATCGCTCATGGGCGTTTTGTATATCCTCGATGAGCCGAGCATCGGACTTCATCAGAAGGACAACGACAAGCTTTTGAACACGCTCAAAGAGCTTCGTGACCTCGGCAACACGCTGATTGTTGTTGAGCACGACGAGGAAACGATGCTTTCGGCGGATTACATTGTCGATGTCGGACCCGGCGCAGGAATTCACGGCGGCGAGATAGTCTGTGCAGGTACACCGCAGGATATAATGAACTGCGAAAAGTCGATAACAGGTCAGTATCTCAGCGGCAGGAAGAAAATTCCCGTACCGCAGGAGAGAAGAAAGGGTAACGGCAAGTTCCTTGAGGTCAAGGGCGCCGCAGAGAATAACCTTAATAATATAAATGTAAAAATTCCGCTCGGTGAGTTCGTTTGTGTTACGGGTGTTTCGGGCTCGGGTAAGTCGTCGCTTGTCAATGAGATTATTTATAAGCGCCTTGCCGAGGAGCTGAACGGCGCAAAGCGCTTCCCGGGTAAGCATAAGGAAATGCTCGGAATCGAAAATCTCGACAAGGTAATTGATATCGACCAGTCGCCGATAGGCAGAACCCCACGCTCAAACCCTGCGACATACACGGGCGTTTTCAACGATATCCGTGAGCTTTTCGCAATGACCTCGGATGCAAAGAGCAGGGGATACACGGCAAGCAGATTTTCGTTCAATGTCAAGGGCGGCCGCTGTGAGACCTGCCAGGGCGACGGAATTATGAAGATTGAAATGCACTTCCTGCCCGATATTTTTGTTCCGTGCGAGGTCTGCCACGGCGCAAGATATAACCGTGAGACCCTTGAGGTCAAGTACAAGGGCAAGAGCATTTACGATGTGCTTGAAATGACGGTCGAGGAGGCGGTCAACTTCTTCTCCGCCGTGCCGAAAATTCACAAGAAGCTTTTGACCTTGTTCGAGGTCGGTCTCGGATATGTGAAGCTCGGACAGTCTGCAACTACGCTTTCGGGCGGTGAGGCTCAGCGAGTTAAGCTTGCGACCGAGCTTGCGAAGCCTGCGACAGGCAGGACGATCTATATTCTTGACGAGCCGACGACGGGACTTCACACCGCCGACGTTCACAGGCTTATTGATGTCTTGCAGAAGCTTGTTGACAAGGGCAATACGATACTTGTAATCGAGCACAATCTCGACGTTATAAAGACGGCGGATCATGTCATTGACCTCGGACCCGACGGCGGCGACAAGGGCGGAAAAATTGTTGCCACGGGCACTCCCGAAAAGGTGGCAAAGGTTGAGGGTTCATACACGGGACAGTATCTTAAAAAAGTATTATAAATTGTATAAAATCGAAACACACCCCAAAAGTATGATGCTTTTGAGGTGTGCTTTTTTATCCGAAAAGATTGATTACTATCAGCGAGCCGATTCCGAGAATCAAGCCGCAAACACTGCGGACGGTGAGCTTTTCCTTGAAGAAGATTGCCGCCGTAATTGCCGTGATTATCGTTGCGCCGCCGTCGTTTATCGGGAACATGATCGCCGACGGAACATTACGTCCTGCTATCGTCGCAAGCTGATTGATAGTTAGCAGAATGACCGATGAAATCGTGCCGTAGAGGAAAATCGGCTTTGGAACCGCCTTGATTTTGGCTCTGCCGCCTTTATTGAAAAGCGACGGAATAAGACCGATGAACATTCCTATTCCGATAAGACCGAATGTTAAAAACGAGAAGATTGAAACGTTCGTCTCGGGGAGATATTTTGAAAACATCTTTTGAGCGAGCATAACCGAGCCGTTGGAAAGCATGCTTCCGATTAAAAGAAGCAATGTTCTCGGTGTGAAGCTGCCCGTCTGTTCCTTGGAATAGCCTATCAAAAGCCAGCCCGAGAGAATGAGCAGGGCAATTCCGACAAACTGCATCGGCTTCATGGGTTCGCCGAACATGAAAATTCCTGCAATACACGGGAGAAGGAGACCTGCCGAGCTTGCCATTGCGGCAAGAACCATTACACCGCTTTTGAGTGCCTCAATACTGCAAAACAGGCTGACGGCGAGTGCAACGGCGCCGAGTGCGGAAATGCCGACGGCAGGCAGGCTGAAGCCAGACATTCCGTCAAAAAGAAGCAGTACAAAGGCAATTAGCCCTGCTAAAAGGTAGCTGTACGTTCCGTACAGAAAGTATGATTGCGAGTTTGTAACAAGACCGCTCGTTTTCTTGCTTGAAAAATTCTGCGGAACTCGCAAAAGGAGAATTATTATAAGAAAAATATAGTCTTTCATTTATCTGATTACCACCACCGTGTTCGGCTGCATGGTCAATCTGAATGAGCCGCAATCCGGAGCAATTGTTTCATAAGCTGTCATATCGTGAGTGCTGTCGAGCAAATACACCGTGCGAAGAACGTCGCCCGAAAGCTCAACGGTGAATGTGCGAGGCAAGGCTTCGTCGTCATCCGAGTAATAGGTTATCATCGTGACGCTTGCGCCGTCTTTAACGGCGGATACGGCATAGATGTCGGGAATGTCGCATAACGTTTCGCATTCGCCGTCGCTTGAAAGCATTTCTCCCCAGATTTTCAGAGGATAATAACCCTTGAGCGCTTCCAATGTGCCGGGGCTGAAAAGGCCGTTCATTGTTGAGTTAATCCTTGCATCGTAATACATCAGCATATCAAGCCTTTCATGCTGGCAGGCTGTTGCAACGGCGGCGATAAATGCTGCCCCTTTTATTGAAAGCTCGGTTGACAGGCTTTTTTTCCATCCTTCACCGCTCCAACCGCAGACATAGTTCCATTCGTTGAGTATGCTCTCACTTTCGCTGTAGCCGTATCTGTCGAGCAAAGCTCTGTGCAGACGGGTATCTTTTATAAAATCCTCAACCTTTGAAGAGTAGCAATGCCACGAATAGAAATCCATCGGCACATTACGCTTCTTCATCTCTTCAAAGAAAGGAATCAGCCAGTCTGCATTGTAGCGACACACGGCAGGACCGCCGATTTTGATCTCGGGAAAGCAGGATTTAAGATGCTTTGCCGTGATTTCAAAGAGGTCGAAAAACTCCTCGGGAGTGCCGGTCCAGCATTTATTGTTGAAATCAGGCTCGTTCCAGATTTCCCAGTAAACAATGCCTCTGTGATGACCGTTTGCCCAGCCCTCGTTCATGTGGCGGATAATATGCTCACAGATGACCGCCCATTTCTTGAAATCCTTCGGCGGCATGCTTCCGTAATGCTTCGGCCAATGCTCGATCTTGTTGCCGAGACGGTAAAACACCCGTGCGCCCGAGCGCGCGATATTGTCAAGATACATATCCGTCAGCGTGAAATCGTAGGACTCGGGGGAGTAAGGATCTGCATCAAAGTCCGTGAATATGTTTATTATGTCAACCGTGTGCTCCCCGCCGTAGTCGTAGCAGATGGAGGCATCATGAGTTCTGGCATAGGGTATGTTGGCTTCCTTAAAATAGGGCAGATTGGTCAGATTCTGATCCGCATTTTCGGTGTACACAGGGCCGTTGTTGACGGCGTTCATAGGCTTTATTTTGCCTATTATTTTGTTTGGATTTACGGAAAGTTTCATTGATTTATCATTCCTTAATTATATTGCGCGGCAAATGTCTGCAAATAAATTTTAACCAATGTTTTGCCCGTTGTCAACAGTATTTGTAACGGATTTTTAACTAAATCAAATTCTGTAACAATTTGTAATATTATTTTGCTTTTTTTGATGATTTTTTTCTTGACTTTTAGAAATTGTATTGTATAATGGAGGTACAAAAGTGGAACGAATTTACACATAAATCCCACGATGTGGAAGGATTTTTTGAAAAAGGGGGCGGCTGTTACGAAAAAGTTCAGTGGATGCTATGAACGCACACTTGACATAAAGAAAAGAATAGTCATGCCTCCGAAAATCAGAGATGTCATGGGATGCAAGGAGTTTATCCTCTTTTCCGACCCTAAAGAGGAGTTCCTCAGAATATATAGGGAAGAGGACTGGGACGAGGTAACCGATGAGCTTTTGTATGCCAATAACGGGGTTGACAAGACAAAGCTTCAGAGAAAGGTTTCACTTAATTATATAAACTGCGAGATGGACGCGCAGAATCGCGTCGTTTTGCCCGGAAGATTTATTGACAGAGCAGGTATTATCCGTGACATCGTTATTCTCGGTGTCGGAAAACGTGTCGAGATCTGGTCAAAAGAAAGATTTGAAAAGATGCTTGAGGATGATACGGAGCCTGTTGATATTCAGCTTCGTTACTAATGAGCGATTTTAAGCATATCCCCGTACTGTTTAATGAAACGATAGACGCGCTCAATATCCGACCTGACGGGATATATGTTGACTGCACCGCAGGCGGCGGAGGCCATTGCTCCGCAGTTGCCGAAAGGCTGACAACGGGCAGGATCATTGCCATCGACCAGGATCCCGAAGCCATTGCTAATTTGCAGGAGCGGTTCAAGGATAACGGCAAGGTGACAATAGTCCACGACAATTTTGTTAATATATCGTCGATACTTGAAAATCTCGGGATTGACGGCGTTGACGGAATCATGGCGGATCTCGGAGTAAGCTCACATCAGCTTGATACCGATGAGCGTGGATTTTCCTTCCACAAGAACGCACCTCTTGATATGCGAATGAGCATGGAGGGCATGAGCGCCGCAGACCTTGTCAATACCGCTTCACAAAGCGAATTGCAAAAAATCATCTACACCTACGGCGAGGAAAAATTTGCTCCGTCGATTGCAAGGAACATTGTCAAGGCGAGGGAACAGAAGCCGATCGAAACGACCTTTGAACTTGTTGATATAATCAAGGCTTCAATGCCGATGAAGGCAAAGCGTGACGGCCACCCCGCACGAAAGACGTTTCAGGCGCTGAGAATTGAGGTCAACGGCGAGCTTGAAAAGCTCGAACGCGCAATAGACAATATGTTTGAAGCGCTCAATCCCTCGGGTAGGATAGCGATAATAACCTTTCATTCGCTTGAGGACAGAATAGTAAAAAAGAAATTCAATAAATTCTGCGAGGGCTGTACATGCCCGCCCGAATTTCCAGTTTGCGTTTGCGGGAAAAAGCCGAGGGGCAAGCTGCCGTTCAAGTCGAAAGCACCGACGGAGAACGAGGTAGGGGAGAATTTCAGAGCGCACAGCGCAAGACTCAGAGCAATAGAAAAGATATAAAACAAAAGTAAGAAAGATTAAATCTAAATGACGTTAAATTTTGAAAGGAGCTGACGGATATGGCTAATCTTAATGAAGGCTTAGCCCTTGATCTCGATTTATTCGACGACAGCAAAAACGGCTACGTTCCCGTTGAACGCAAAAAGAAAAAATTTGAAATCCCCACAGTAATCAGTTCTAAGCCGATCAGCTCGGAGCAGGCGAAAACTGAAATCAAAGCGAGCAGGATCGCGGCGCTCAGAGCGAGCGTTATCGCAATTGTTGCGCTTCTGATTCTCGGTTCGCTTATTTACAGCAGAGTAATGCTGACGAACTATCAGAGCGAGCTTGCAGATCAGAGATCGGAGCTTAAAATCGCGCAGAGCGAGAATGTACGTCTCCAGATGCAGTTTAACTCGCTTATGTCGATGGATAAGATTGAGGACTATGCTCAGACGAAGCTCGGAATGGTTAAACGTGAGAGCTATCAGGTCAGATATTTTGACATGTCGGAAGATGACAGCGGCGCAAAGACAAGCCAAAAGGAAACGAATCAATGAATATAAAACGGGTGTCAGACATATTTATGATATGAACGGTGAGGGCGGATTTTATCCGCCCTTAGAGTGATTTTAAGGGTACACAGCTATGGCGGCACCTCAAGCGTGCGGTGTTGCCTTGAAAATGAAATCGGAAAGGATGATCGGATTGAAGAAGAATAAAAATGAATTTCTAAGACCTAAAAAGATAATAATGAAAGACCTTCAGAAAAGAACGATAAAAGTTCTTGCACTTATTATGATTGCAGGCTTCGGACTTTCGATAGTCGGCATGGCGAGAACTCAGCTTGTCAAGGGCGATTTTTTCAAGACGAAGGCTGAAACTCAGCAGCTCAGCGATACTGCAATAACAGCCCAGAGAGGCGTTATCTACGATTCCAATATGTCGGTCCTTGCGCAGAGCGCTTCTGCATGGAAAATATCGCTGAACGCAACTGCCTTTGCCGAGGCTCCTTCACAGGCGCAGGAGCAGGTTTACTCAACTCTTACAAAGGTTCTCGGTGTTTCGAGGGAGTACCTTCAGGACAAAGCGTCATACAAGCAGTACAACAGCGTGAGTATAAAGACAAAGGTCGAAAAGGAAATAAAGGATAAAATCGAGGCTTTTATCAAGGGCTCGTTCAAGGATAAGGATGGCAACGATCAAAGCTACGGTTCGCTCGTTATGATAGACGAGGACGTTAAGCGTTACTATCCCTATTCAACGCTCGCATCTCAGATCCTCGGCTTCACGGGTACCGACAACAACGGTCTTTCCGGACTTGAATCATACTATAACGGAACGCTGACGGGTGTTGACGGACGTGTTATTTCCGCGCGGAGCAATTCCTCTGTTGCACAGGATATTGAGTACAAGTCGGTGTATGAGGCAAAGCAGGGCACAAGCCTTGTGCTGACGATTGACGAAACGATTCAGAGATACCTTGAAAATGCGCTTTCCTCGTGCTATGAAACGAGCAAGGCAAACAGCTGTACGGGTATCGTTATGGACGTCAAGACGGGCGCGATTCTCGCCATGTCAACAAAGAGCGATTTTGACCCGAACGACCCGTATACAATTAAGGACAAGAGGACTGTTGAATCGCTCAATAAGATCACGGATACTAAGGAAAAGGAAAGAGCCGAGGAGGAGGCAATGTACTCCCAGTGGCGCAACAGAGCCATTTCGGATACATACGAGCCCGGTTCGGTATTTAAGGTCATCACCATGGCCGCAGGACTTGAAGAGAATGCGGTCAAGTATGATGAGAAGTACACCTGCACCGGTTCAATAAATGTTGCCGACAGAATTTATTCCTGCCATAACACCGCAGGTCACGGCACTCAGACGCTCACAGAGGGTTTGATGAACTCATGCAACCCTTATTTCATCACGATCGGTCAGCGCCTCGGCGTTGATACATTCTATAAATATTTTGAAGCATTCGGATTTACCGAAAAAACAGGAATCGACCTCCCCGGAGAAGCTGCTCCCGTAGCCGGAGTAACATATTTCAAGAAGGACACCATGACAAAGGTAAACCTTGCCAGCTCCTCATTCGGTCAGTCGTTCCAGATCACGCCTATACAGATGATTACGGCGATAAATGCCATTGCTAACGACGGAAAGCTCGTTCAGCCGTACATTGTCAGCAAAACGCTTGATAACGACGGCAATGTTATTTCGCAGACTCAGCCGACCGTCAAAAGGCAGGTCGTTTCAGAGTCAACCTCGGAAAAAATTATGGCTTCAATGGAGCAGGTTGCTCTCGACGGTACGGCGAGAAACGCTTATGTCGCAGGCTACCGCGTCGGAGGCAAGACGGGTACATCGGATAAGCTGAGCGATGTCGGTCAGGTAGTAGCTTCGTTCGTCGGCGTTGCACCGACAAACGATCCGAGGATCACTGTACTGATCGTTGTTGACGAGCCCGAGGGAGCTACAGGCGGCGGTGCGGTTGCCGCTCCCGTTGCAGGCGAGGTAATTGAAAACACACTTACTTATCTCAACGTTGAGCGTCAGTACAACGATTCGGAAAAGGCTTTGCTCGATGTTCAGGTCCCGAGCGTGACGGGCAAGTCGGTTGAGGAAGCAAAATCCTCGCTTGACGGCGATAAGTTCAGCGTTCAGGTCGTCGGTGAGGGGGATAAGGTTCTTTCTCAGATGCCCGCATCGGGTCAGTATATTCCGCAGGGCGGAGTAGTTGTGCTCTATACGGAGGATCAGAAAAAGAAGCTGAAAACAGCTGTCCCTGATTTTACGGGAATGACAATAACGGAGGCAAACTATGCCGCGGTCAATGCGGGAATAAATATCAAGGTGTCGGGAAATTCACTCTCAGACGAAAGTTTGACGGCTTATCGTCAAAGCTCGCTTAAGGGTGCGGAGATTGAATACGGCTCTACGGTAACTGTATATTTCAGAACAACATCCGGAATATCGGATCATTAAGTCACGCGCCGCGATCGGTGCAGTGTCAACTTGGCAGACGGAGGTCTTTATGAAGCTGCAAGAATTGCTTGAAGGAATTGAAATACTGAACGGTTACTCACTTAATCCTGAAATCGCCAACGTAACCGACGATTCAAGAAAGGTAAGGAATTCGAGCGCTTTTGTTTGTATAAAAGGAAACAGAAACAGCGGATACGACTATGCGGGGAAGGCTGTCCAGCGAGGCGCCGCAGTTGTGATCTGCGACCGCGATATCGGAGTGAAAAATTGTATTGTCGTTGAGGATACGCGGAAGGCTTATGCTCTTATGTGCGCCAACTATTACGGCAACTGTCACAGAAAGATGAAAATGATTGCGGTGACAGGTACAAACGGCAAAACGACAACCACGTTTATTATTAAAAAAATTCTTGAAGAAAACGGATATAAGGTCGGAGTTATCAGTACGGTTGAGGTCGCTATCGGAAATGAAAGATACCCTGCGGATTACACAACGCCCGATCCGCTCACGCTTCACAGATATTACTATATGATGAAGCTCGCAGGCTGTGACGTTTGCATTACGGAAACCTCATCGCAGGCGCTTGAACAGAAGCGGACGTACGGCATTGACTTTGATATCGGTGTTTTTACCAATCTTTCCCGTGAGCATCTGGATTACCATAAATCCATGGACGAATATGCGCGGGCAAAGGCAATATTGATGCAGAACAGCGATATTTCGGTTATAAATTCAGACGACGGATATGCGCCGTTCATGGCTGAAAATGCAAAGGGCAGGGTAGTTAGATACGGCATAGAAAATGAAGCCGATGCTTCTGCCGAGCAAATCAGACTGAATTATGACGGCATTGAGTATAAGCTCGTTTCAAATGGCAAAAGCTATGATATAAAATACAACGTGATCGGAAAATTCTCGGTATACAATTCGCTTGCCGCGCTTACGGTCGGCATGCTTATGAACGTTGATATGAAAAGAGCTGTCCGTGCGGTTGAAAACGCAAAATCGGTCAGGGGACGCATTGAGAAGCTTCCGAACAAAAGAGGAATAAATATACTTATTGATTTTGCACACACTCCCGATTCACTGGAAAATGTGCTGAAAACGGTAAGAGATATTTGTGATAAACGCATAATAACGGTGTTCGGCTGCGGCGGAGACCGAGACAGGACAAAAAGACCGATGATGGGCGAGATCGCCTGCAAATATTCGGACATTGTCTTTGTCACATCGGATAATCCGAGAACAGAGGACCCCGAAAGGATAATCGACGATATCGTGAAGAATCTGAGCGAAAAATCCTATGTAAGGATCAGCGACAGAACCGAGGCGATAAGGGCGGCAATAGCCGAAGCAAAGCTCGGCGACACGGTTCTTATTGCGGGTAAGGGTCACGAAAAATATCAGATTATCGGAACACACAAAACACACTATGACGAACGAGAGATCGTAAAGCAAATACTTGATAACGGAGCGAATTTTGAATAATGAAAAAGCTGACATTAAATGAAATTGCCGAGGTGATCGGCGGAACATTCAACAAAGACGCGGAGTTCTGTGAGGTTTGCATTGATTCGAGACTGTGCAAGCCGGGATGCATTTATGTTGCGATCAAGGGTGAGAACTTTGACGGACACGATTTCACGGCTTCGGCATTTGCAAACGGTGCGTCTGCGGCGATCATTCATCACAAGGTTGATGCCGACGGTCCGATGCTCATGGTTGAGGATACGCACAAGGCGCTTATGCAGCTGGCGCATTGGTACAGAAACACATACGATATTCCTGTTGTCGGACTTACGGGAAGTGTCGGTAAAACGACCACCAAGGAAATGACATGGTTTGTCCTCAATGAGAAATATAACGCTCTCAAAACGGAGGGTAATCAAGATGGTATGATTTGTCTTTTTGAAACTATATTGAGAATTGATGAGGACACGCAGGCGGCGGTCATTGAGATGGGCATGAGCGACAGGGGAGAGATCTCCGAGCTTTCACATATTGCCGAGCCGACTATCGCGATAATCAGCAATATCGGTGTTTCTCACATGGAGAACCTCGGCTCGAGGGAGAATATTCTCAAGGCAAAGCTGGAAATTCTTGACGGACTTCGTGAAAACTGTCCGATTCTTCTCAACGGCGACGACCCATATCTTGCAGGCGCGGTTATCGAGAATCATCCCGTAATCTATTACGGAATTGACGATAAAACCTGTGATTTCAGAGCGAAGGATATTGAACAGTCAGACGAAAAAACCGAATTTGACATAGTATATGACGGAAAAATTCAGCACACTGTTATTCCGACGATCGGCAGACATAACGTTTACAACGCTCTTGCCGCATACGGCACGGGTATGCAGCTCGGAGTTACCCCCGAGGAGGCGGTAAGAGGTCTTGCAAAGTATACTCCGTCGGGCATGCGTCAGAGAATGAAAACCGTCAACGGAATAAAGTTTGTTGAGGACTGCTACAACGCGAGCCCCGATTCGCAGAGGGCGGCGCTTAAAATGCTTTCCGAGATGAAAGCTGAAAGAAAGATCGCAGTGCTCGGCGATATGCTTGAGCTTGGCGCGATCAGCGAGGAATCGCACAGAAACGCAGGCCTGCTTGCGGCAAAGGCAAAGGTCGATATCCTTATGACATACGGCGAAAGGTCGCTTGCCTCCGCCGAAAAGGCGAGGGAATGCGGAGTTCCTGCGGTTTACGGCTTTACGGATAAGAAGGCTCTTGCCGATAAGCTTTTTGAAACGCTCGAGTCGGGCGACGCTGTGCTGTTCAAGGCAAGCCGAGGTATGGCGCTTGAGGACGTTATCAACGACCTTTACGGCAGAATGAAATAATCAACAGGGTTGAAAGGACACGGGTGAAACAAATGAACGGTTATTTTGCACTTATACTCAGCGCAGTCGGAGCATTTGCAATAACGGCACTGCTCGGATATATAATTATCCCCTGGCTTCACAAGCTTAAATTCGGTCAGACGATTCTTGATATAGGACCGAAATGGCACAAAAAGAAGCAGGGTACGCCGACAATGGGCGGACTGATGTTTATTATCGGAATTTTCTGCTCGGCGGCTGTGGTGCTCACGGTATATTCAATGACAGTCAGCAGGGCAGGGCTTGATTCGAGCGAAAAGACAAAGCTTTGGGCAGGACTTATAATGGCTCTGCTGTTCGGCTTGGTCGGATTTGCCGACGACTACATAAAGGTTGTCAAAAAGCGCAATCTCGGACTTTCTATCATTCAAAAAACAGTTCTTCAGCTTATAATCTGTGCGGGATACCTTACGAGCCTTTATCTTGCAATGGATAAGGATCCGTATATGTTCATTCCGTTCGTTGGCAATGTTTCGCTCGGCATCTGGTTCTGGATCCTCGGCGTCTGCGTGCTTTACGGCGCGATAAATGCGGTAAACTTTACGGACGGCATTGACGGCCTTTGCTCATCCGTAACGGCAACGGCGGCAGTCAGCTTCATTGTGATGGCTGTTGTTCACAAGGCTTTCGGAATCGGAATTCTTTCTGCCGCGCTTTTGGGCGGATGCATCGGATTCTTTGTATGGAACAAATATCCTGCAAAGGTGTTTATGGGCGACACCGGCTCGATGTTCCTCGGCGGACTTGTTGTTGCGATCGCCTATGCGTTCGACTGCCCGATAATCCTTGTTCTGACGGGTATTATCTACTTCATTGAGGGTCTTTCGGATGTTATTCAGATCGGATACTTTAAAATTACGCACGGAAAGAGAATTTTCAGAATGGCTCCGATTCACCATCACTTTGAGATGGGCGGCTGGAGCGAGAAGAAGATCGACACTGTTTTCTGCGCGGTCAATCTTGTCGGCGGAATCATCGGAATTGTTCTGATGTATTACGGCGGATTTACGAGATAAAATGTCAGCGGAAATTACCTTGGCACCCCTGTGGAGGAGACAAGGTAAATCGGCAAAAACTATTCAAGCCTCCCCTTGAAGCAAGAGGAGGGGGGACCGCTGCGATCATCAAGAGAAAACAAAAAACCTAAACATAACAAAGGGGGATAAGAAAATGTCATCGGAACAGCTCAGACAGACAGCCGTCAAAAATACGGCATCTTCGGCTAAAAAAACAAAAAATTCATTCAGGCTTTTCGGACTGGATGTGTTCATCGGCGGCGGATTTGATATCGTGTTTATGGTATTGGTCCTGATGCTTCTTACGATCGGACTTGTCATGATGTTTTCCGCAAGCTACATCAGCGCAAAGTATGACTCGGCAACCGGCTATGACGCAACATACTATATCAAGCGTCAGCTCGGATTTGCCATTGCGGGAGTCGCGCTCATGTTCCTTATTTCAAGGATAAACCCCGAGCTTTTGAAAAAATCGACTCCGATCATTGCCGCAATATCTGTTGCGCTTTTGATACTTGTTCTTATTCACCCGTATATAATCGAGGGTAAAGAGGACTTTAAACGCTGGCTTAAGCTCGGAATAGTTTTCCAGCCCTCGGATGTTGCAAAGCTCGGAATAATAATGCTTTTTGCATGGCTTTTGGAAAAATACAGACATCTTGTTGAAACAAAATGGTGGGGCGCTGTTCTTCTGTTCATGCTTCTTGCAGTTTTGTGCTTCTTGATCTATAAGGAAAAGCACCTTTCCTGTACCGTGCTTGTTTTCGGAATCGGAGTCGGTATGCTTTATCTCGGAGGAGTTGACAAGCGATGGTTTATTCTCGGAATAACCGTGGGAGCCGTGCTTGTGACGGTGGTTATTCTTTTCAGATATAAGATCCTTGATCCGTATCAGGCAGAAAGAATTGATTCCTTCTTTCACAAGGATTATGACGATGTAGATACACGCTGGCAAACTAACCAGTCGCTTTTCGCGCTCGGTTCAGGCGGATTCTTTGGGCTCGGCCTCGGAAATTCAAGGCAGAAATATCTCTACATGCCCGAGCCGCAGAACGATTTCATTTTTGCGATTGTCGGCGAGGAGCTTGGCTTCTTCCGCTGTGTTCTTATCATTCTGCTGTTCGCCGCTCTGGTGTTCAGAGGATTCATTATCGCGTCAAGAGCGAAGAGCATGTATGAGCGTCTGGTCGTGCTCGGAATTTCTCTCCAGGTTGGCTTGCAGACGATATTGAACATTCTGGTTGTTACGGATCTTGCGCCGAATACGGGTATTTCGCTCCCGTTTTTCAGCTACGGCGGTACGGCGCTTGTCATGCAGCTTATAGAAATGGGTATGGTGCTCGGTATTTCAAGATCGGGCGACAGGAAGAAGAGGGCGAAAACCGATGCTTAACGGAAAAAAGATTTTATTTGCAACAGGCGGTACGGGCGGACATATCAACCCTGCGCTTGCCGTTGCAGGTTACATAAGGGAGAATTACCCAAAAGCGGAGATACTTTTTGTCGGCACGGCTGACAGAATGGAGGCTCAGCTCGTTCCCGCCGCAGGATTCAACTTCAAAACGATTGAGATTCAGGGTTTCAGCCGTGAGCTTAATTTCGGTGGTCTGAAGCATAATTTGAAAACAATAAAGCTGCTTTTAAAATCCGAAGGGCAGGCAAAAAAGATTATTCAGGAGTTTGATCCCGATGCTGTTATCGGATTCGGCGGTTATGTCAGCGGACCGGTTCTCAGCGTTGCGGCGAGAATGGGGATCCCGACCGCCGTGCATGAGCAGAACGCTTTCCCGGGAGTCACGAACAAAAACCTTGCCAAAAAGGTTGATGTGGTTATGCTGACCGCACCCGAGGCGGAAAAGCTTCTTAAGCCGAAGAATCCGTGCGTTGTTACGGGACTTCCGATAAGAGGGGAGATAATTTCGGCAAACAAGGAATTCGCGCGAGCCGAGATGAAGCTCGATTCGCGTCCGCTTATTCTTTCAATGGGCGGCAGTCTCGGCGCCAGGGCAATAAATGAGGCGGTAAAACACCTCATTGAAAAAAGATATGAAAAAAATGACTGCTATTATTTGCATGCAACGGGCAAGGCGGGCTCGGCGATGATAGAGGATATTGGAAAAGAAATCGACCTCAGCGCCAATCCGCAGATAATGCTCAGAGAATATATCAACGATATGGACCGTTGCCTTGCGGCGGCAGATTTGGTCGTTTGCCGTGCAGGAGCAAGCTCACTGAGCGAGATTCAGGCGCTCGGTAAGCCGTCGATACTGGTTCCTTACCCGTATGCGGCGGAAAATCACCAGTATTACAATGCGAAAACGATGTCCGACAGAGATGCCGCGATCCTCATTGAGGAAAAGGACTTCACGGGTGAAAGACTTCTTTCGGAGGTCGAAGCGCTTCTTGCCGATACCGACCGCCTTAAAAGAATGGGCGAAAACGCAAAGGCAATGGCTATCCTCGACGCGTCACAGCGTATTACGGAGTGCGTATGTAAGATAGTTAAATAAGCGCCTTTACTCCGAAATTAACACTTTTCGGAAAATATCATAAACTGAGAACAGATTGATATTTCCGAAAGGGTGCGATATATGGGACGCTTTATTATTGAGGGCGAAAGAAAGCTCGGCGGCAGACTGAGGGTTCAGGGCGCAAAAAACAGCGCACTCCCGATTCTTGCGGCAACCGTTGCCGTAGGCAGACCGTGCGTGATACATAATTGTCCGTCGCTGACCGATATTGATTCAACGCTGAATATTCTAAAGGTTCTCGGCTGTGAGGTTCACAGAAGCGGAAATTCCGTCTCGGTTGACAGCAGTAAGCTCAATTTGAATGATGTGCCTGATGAGCTTATGCGCGAAATGCGCTCGTCGATCGTTTTTCTCGGCGCGCTGATCTCGCGAACAGGCGAGGCCCGTCTATGCGCTCCCGGTGGGTGCGATATCGGCATGAGACCGATTGACCTGCACCTTTTCGCAATGGAAAAGCTCGGCGTAAGTCTTTCGGAGGAGTTCGGCCACATCTCATGCAAATGCGTTAAAACGAAGGGCGCGAAGATCACGCTTTCATTTCCGAGTGTCGGAGCAACGGAAAATATCATGCTTGCCGCTCTCAGATGCTCGGGCACAACAACAATAATAAATGCCGCAAGGGAGCCTGAGGTTGCGGATCTTGCAATGTTTCTCAATTCCTGCGGAGCAAGGATAAGCGGAGCAGGCGAGAGCACGGTTTATATCGAGGGAGTTGAACGTCTGCACGGTACGCAGTTCACCGTTATGCCTGACAGGATCGTTTCCTGTACCTATATGGCGGCGGCGGCAGTAACTGGTTCGGATATTCTGCTTGATGATGTTGTACCGAGTCACATCATGCCCGTTATGCAGTGCTTTGAGATGAGCGGATGCAGAATTACAACCAATCAAAACCGACTGCGAATAATTTCACCGAACAGGCTCGGTTCAATGGGTACTATAAGGACGATGCCGTATCCCGGATTCCCGACGGACTGTCAGGCGCTTATTATGGCAATGGCGGCAGTTACGGACGGAACGACCGTGATTTGCGAGAATATTTTTGAAAACCGTTTTCGCCACGCAGGCGAGCTTAACAGAATGGGCGCCGACATAAGCGTTCATGACAAAATAGCCGTTGTCAACGGTGTCAGACGGCTTCAAGGCGCGTCGGTTTGCGCGCATGACCTCAGAGCAGGAGCGGCGCTTACGGTCGCGGGGCTTTGCGCCGAGGGATGCACAACGGTTGAAAACACCAATTTTATTGACAGAGGATATGAAGCGCTCGAAAAGAGCCTTAATTATATAGGAGCAAAAATAAAAAGGATTGACTGACGATGAAAAAGCTGACAGCAAGACAGGTTGCCGCACTTTCGCCTGAGGCGAGGGAAAGGTATGAAAAGAAACTGAAAAAGGTAACACGCAACCGCAGGATTCTCACGGGGATCATTGCGGCTGTTGCCGTTGCGGCGGTTTTTGCCGTGCTCTCAGTAACAGTGCTTTTTAACGTCAGTGAAATAAAGGTTACAAAAGCAGGAGCTCATTACAATGCAGAGCAGATTCTTGATGCCGCAGGCGTCGAGGTCGGTGATAATATGCTCACGACTGATTGGAGCAGGGTAAAGGCAAGGGTCGAGGAAAAATTACCCTATGTCCTTTCTCTTGATATCGGCAAGAGCATCAGCGGAAAGATCACATTTTCTGTAAAGGACGACAAGGCGGCATTGCTTTTCAAAACCGCAAACGGCTATGCAATTGCCGATTCAAACGGCAAAACGCTTGAGGTGTTAAAAACAAAACCGAAAAACAGCGGGCTTACGCTTCTGACGGTAAAGAACAGCCTCAACGCCAAGGTGGGTGAGGTGATAAGCTTTGCCGATGATAACGAGAAGGCATTGTATGACGAAATATGCACCGCTATAAATAATGCAAATATCAAGGGAATAACGGGAATCGACATTCACGACAGCAAGAATATCTACCTTGAATATCAGAGCCGATACAGACTTTATCTCGGCGACAGCAGTGAGATTGAGTATAAGCTCAGAGAGGCTAAAAAGGTGATCGCGCAGGAGGATGAGAGCAATCCAAATCAGATCGGCGAAATAAACCTTTCGATTGTCAAAAAGGTCTATGTTGAGCCGCTTGAAACGCTTGAAAAGACGACGGTTCCGCAAACTCAGCCGACTACGGAGCCTGAAACAACTACGCTTTCGGAGGAGGAGCCTGCGGACAGCGAGGAGGTTTCCGAGCCTGAGGAAGAGAATGTCCCCGAGGAGGAAAGCACCACCGCCGAGGATACGGCTGAGGAAGAGTAATTTTGCCGTCACATTAAAGGAAAATTAAACCGAAAAAGACGGATAAAGAGATGTATGCGAAATTAACTTGCGAATACTGAAAAAAATCTGAGATTTTTGCCTGTTTTCGTGATATTAGTCTTGAAATTGATAAAAAAGTATGATATCATAACAGTTGTGTAAAACTTGGAGTAAATATGATTTACAAAACGGAGGTTTTTAAAATGGCATTTGAAATTGATAACGATTTCGAGAGCACCGTTCAGATCAAGGTTATCGGCGTCGGTGGCGGCGGCGGAAACGCTGTCAACACAATGATCGCTCAGGGTATGCAGGGTGCCGAGTTTATCGTAGTGAACACGGACAAGCAGGTGCTTGTCAATTCCCAGGCAACTCACAGAATCCAGATCGGCGAGAAGTCCACAAGAGGACAGGGTGCCGGCGGACGTCCCGAGGTTGGCGAGAAGGCAGCCGAGGAGAGCAGAGAAGAAATTTCTTCTATCCTTAAGGGAACAGATATGGTATTTATCACCGCAGGTATGGGCGGCGGCACAGGTACAGGTGCGGCTCCCGTAATCGCTGAGATCGCTAAGGAAATGGGCGTTCTCACAGTCGGTGTTGTTACAAAGCCCTTCAAGTTTGAGGGCAAGAAGAGAAGCACACTCGCAGAGCAGGGTATTGCACGTCTTTCAGAGAACGTTGACAGCCTCATCGTTATCCCGAACGACAGACTTAAGCTCCTCAGCGACCGCTGCAAGACTCTTTCAGAGGCATTCCTCGTAGCAGATGAGGTTCTTTCACAGGGCGTTAAGAGCATTTCAGAGCTCATTAAGGTTCCCGGCTTTGTCAACCTTGACTTCGCTGATGTTTGCAGCGTAATGAGAGACGCAGGCTATGCTCACATGGGCGTTGGTACTGCAAAGGGCAAGGACAAGAGCCTTCAGGCAGCAGATATGGCTACATCAAGCCCGCTTCTCGAGACATCTATCGCAGGTGCAAAGGGCGTTATCATCAGCATCACTTCTTCGCCCGATATCGGTCTTGAAGAGATCGAGAACGCTTGCGAATCCATCACAGAGAAGGCACATCCGGACGCAAACATCACATGGGGTGTTGCATTCGATTCCAAGCTTGAGGATGAGATCATCATCACTGTTATCGCTACAGGCTTTGATGCAAAGCCGTCAGAGGATTTCGGCTCAATCCCGACCTTTAAGGCAACATCAAACGCAGGCGCACCGATCCGCTCAACAGCAGCCGCTTCGGCAAACGCTCCTATAGAGCCGCCTGTTGTCAACAGCTCAAAGCCGCAGGCAAAGAGCGGTGTTGACGATGAGGATTTCTATGTGATCCTTAACGACATTATCAAGAAGAAGGGCGACAACAACTGATTGTCCCGTAAATAAAAATCAGACCTCGACATTGCGTCGGGGTCTTTTCTTGTGTTAAACAGAAGCTTATTCTCAGCTTCCTTTTAGGAAGGCTGTCACGGCTTGTCTGTGACTGAGGGAGTAAGATTCTATCAGACTTTAATCCTTTATCCCTTCCGTCGTCAAGGACGACACCTCCCCTTGAATCGTTCAAGGGGAGGCTGAATAGAACGTAAATCTTTTCTATTTCAAGTCAGCAGAAACTAAATAAGCCTCCCCTTATGGTAAGGGTAGCGCAGTGTCGGCGCGGTAGTGAATGACAGTCCGGTGGACTGTCAGAGCCGCGACGTGACCGAGCCGCAGCGAGACGGGAGACCGCTTGCGGTGGAAGGGATAAGTAAAATGTATCACTATGTCATCTGATTCTTCGAGCAATCTTTTCTATTCATTTTTTTATCTCAAAAATAACCCTCACATCGACCTAAGGACAAAATGAAACAAGTTACTAATATTTTTACAAAAAAAACGGCAGTCACACTCGTGACTGCCGTTTTTTTGTCTTATTAAAGGTCAAGCTTGAGGTCGTTTTCCTTGATCCAGCCTATTTTTCTGAGAATGAGGCAGAATACCCACGAGAGAACAGCGGGGAGAACGAAGCTTATGAGGATAAGTCCTATCCAGTCAAAGGCGGTGATGCCTGCCTTTGTGCCGTCTGCAACGGCATTGACCCAGCCTGTGTAAACACCGATCTGACCGACAAGACCGCATGTGCCCATGCCCGAGGAAACCGCCGCGCCGTTCATTTCAAGCTTGAAAACACAGGTTGCTATCGGTCCGGTAATCATCGAAGCGAGTGTCGGCGGAATCCAGATCCGCGGATTTTTGACGATGTTGCCCATCTGAAGCATGCTCGTGCCGAGACCCTGCGAAACAAGTCCGCCCCATTTGTTCTCACGGAAGCTCATGACGGCGAAGCCTATCATCTGAGCGCAGCAGCCTGCGAGAGCCGCTCCGCCTGCGAGACCTGTAAGTCCGAGAGCCGCACAAATTGCCGCACTGCTTATCGGGAGGGTGAGGGCGATACCGACTATAGCCGAGATTATAATACCCATCAGGAACGGACGAAGCTCGGTTGCCCACATTATCGCATGTCCGACTGCACTTGCCGCCTTGCCGATATACGGTGCACAGAGCATTGAAAGCACACAGCCGAGACCGATCGTTACAACGGGAGTGACGAGAATATCAAGCTTTGTTTCCTTGCTGACAGCCTTGCCGAATTCGGCGGCAACTATCGTGATGAGCAATACTGCGAGCGGACCGCCTGCGCCGCCGAGCTTATCTGCGGCATAGCCAACGGTTGCGAGCGAGAAAAGAACAAGCGGCGGAGCTTTGAGCGCAAAGCCGATTGCGATTGCCATTGCACAGCCCTTGACCGCCGAAGCGAAATCGCCGATGGTTACAAGTGCTTCGATTGAAAACTGAGTTCCTATAGTTGAAAGAATCGTGCCGACAAGCAGGGAAGCGAAAAGGCCCTGCGCCATTGCGCCGAGAGCATCAATTCCGTATCTTTTAGCGGAAAATTCGATGTCCTTGCGCTTGAGAAACGCTTTGAATTTTGACATTGGAGACCCCTCCCGTGTGATTATAAGGTTTTTATATCCGCATCAAGGCTGTTTTCGGAAATGTTGTTCCAAAAGCCGCATGCCTTGACTGTTACCGTGTAATTCGTGTTAGGTTCAAGATCTGTGAAGGTGTACGATCTTGTTTTCGGCATATCATAAAAATAATATTCCGACCATATACTTAAATGTCTGACAACGAAGCCGTCGGCATTCTTGAGCACTATATCATAGCAGTTGACGTAATCCTCGTCGATTTTTGCCTGATCGAATTCAATTTTGAATGACGTGTCCGTTATGTCGGAAACAATAATCTTCGCATCGTCGGCGAAATAGGGGACAACCCTTGTTTTGTATCTGTCTGCGGTGTAGGTGAAGGAGCTTATGTCGCTCGGAGTGTCGATTTTACGCACCTGCGGGAAGAAATGACCCGTCAGAACGTCGAAGGGATAAACTCTTACTCTGTTGTCCGCATCGGCTTCAACAATGAGCATCTGAGCGGCATTCTCTTTGTTATCGGGTATCGAACCCGTAATCTTGTCGAACTCGTCCATCTCAAAATAGCTGAGCGTGCCCGTGCCGAGCGAGGTGAAATGCTGCTGATGAATTGACCTCGGGTCGTTTATCGGAGCGTGGGAGTGACCCGAGAAATGAATTATCTGCGGATGGTTCATGTAGGTCGTTATCAGCTCGTCCTCGCCCCAAAGAATGCTTCCGTAGACCGTGTTGGTGTTGTGGGGGTGCTGAAATACAAAAATCGGCTTAGCTCTGTCGTCCTTTGCGGCGGAAGCAAGCTCCTGCGCCATCCAAGCCTTTTTGTCGTCATCAAAGTTACAGCTGCTTGAGGGCGAAATAGAGACGAAATGGAAGCCGTTGATGATTCTGTGCTGATCGGGATCCTGACCGAGAATTCGCTTCATTCTTTCGGTCGCAACCTCGGTGCCCTCGCCGTTAGTTTCATGGCTTGCAAACGAGGAAATTACCTGCGTTTCGTCATAATCAACGCCTGCGTCAAGAATGTTCTTGACCTTCTGCATCTGAATTTCCGTTCCCGAGTTTGCAAAATCGCCGACAATGACGATCGCATCAAGCTTTTTGTAGCTCTCGGAGCTTCGGGCGATGGAATAAGCGTATTTCAGAGCAGAAGCAAAGCGCTGTTCCTCGATGCAGTCCTCGTCCTTAATGTGAATGTCGCTGACGACCAAAAATCGCAGAGACGGGTTGAAATCCTTATCAAGCATTATTTCAGCCTCCGTTTACATATACTTATTTCAATATACTACTAAAAAAATCCAAAGTCAATAGATTTTGAGAAGAACTGAAAAAAGAGGGAGAAAAATGGACTTTTTGAAGAAAAAAAGCAGAATAACGGCTGTTGTTGCCGTGGTTCTCGTTCTGACAAGCTTTCTTGTGGCGGTCAAATTTCTGTCGGGCGTGGTCGAGGAGCATTACGACAGCGTGAAAACCGTTTGCCTTGACGCAGGGCACGGTGCAGACGATGTCGGCGCAACCTCAACGGGCGGTGCACGGCTTGAAAAGGACGATAATCTTCGCCTAACGCTCAAGGTCAGAGACAAGCTGGAGGCAAAGGGGATAAAGGTAATTTTGACCCGTGACGATGATTCCGACATCACGCTCAAGGAACGCTGCCGGCTTGCTAATAAAAAGCGGTGCGATTTCTTCCTGTCATTACATAGAAACAGCTCGGTTTCTGGCTCGGGCTTTGAGGCGTGGATAGCCAAGGAGCCAAAGGGAAATGAGGAGGAGGTAGCACAAAAGCTTGTCGATGCGCTCAGTGATATATCGGGACTACCGAACAGGGGAGTGAAAAAAGGCTACCGCAACTCGAGCGGAAACAATTACTATGTCAATTCCAACACAAATATGCCGTCAATTCTTCTTGAGGTCGGCTTTGTGACGAGCGATGAGGACAACAAAAGCTTTGATAAAAGCCTCGACGATTACGCCGAGGCCATAGCGGATATTATTTTTGAGAGTATACAAAACGAAAGCCTCACGCATGACCCGTGAGGCTTTAATTATATGCTTATTTGTCCTTCTTGAAAAGGTTCTTGAACCATTTAAGAATTGCATTTTCTTCAACGGTTTCTGCCTCTTCCTTGACCTCCTCGGTCGGAGCGGAAACAGCGGCTGTTTCATAAACGAACATTACCGATGTGCTTGAGGCGGCACCCTTGGTTGTGAAGATGTCGTACTTCTGACCTGCTTCGATCCAAGCCTTTGCGCGGGCGATAAGATCGTCGGCATTGTCGGCAAGCTTTGCGTATGCTTCAAGGTCATTCTCTGAAATGATCTTGTCAAGCGAGCTCATTATGCCCTTGAGCGATGCGATGGTGTCATCGTCAAGAGTTTCGCCGAGGGTGTTGAAAAGATCCTGATTCTTGTCGATCGTCGTCTTGAGCTTTTTGAGCGTCTCAATCGTTTGAGGAAGATTTTTGAGTGCCTTCTGAACCTCGGGCTTCTGCATATCCGTCGAAAGTCCCGTGATGATAGGCATTACGGTTTCCATATCCTTTGAGAGGGTCGGAAGCTGCTTGAAGAACTTCTGAAGAATCGGGTTATTGAGAAGCTTTGCAACCTGCTCAAGGTCTGTGTCATCGGTGTCTGCGATGAGCTTTTCGATTGCGGCGATGTTTTCCTTTGTCATGTACTTTTCGAGTACATCAAGAAGAGCCTTGTTGTCGTTATAAAGCTTTGTTACATCGGAAACAGAGGAAGCGAGCTCCGTAAGGTTATCCGTGTTTGAGAAGAGCTTGTTGATAAGCTCGGTCGCGTTCATGCTGTTGAACTTGTCGATGACTGCCTGAACCTCGTTGAGGGTGTTCTTGACATCTGAAACGGTGTTCGGGAGGCTGTTCTCAACGCTGCTCTCGATAGCCGAGAGGGGAAGAACGGCAAAAATCATGTTTGAAAGTTCAAACTTATCCGTGTCTGCCGTAATTGTGTAAGTGTTTGAGAAGTTGAAATCGCCAAGCTGTTTGAGCATCTCATCGCTGAGGTTGAGGCTTTCCTTAAGTCCGGGAGCGCCGACCATGAGTGCGATTTCCTTTGTGCCGTCGCCGATGGTCTTGCCGTTTTCAACGGTAACGTTTGAGAAATTATCCTCCGGAAGAATCATACCGCCCGCAATGATGAACGGTGTGTAGATCGTTGTGTCCTTGCCGTTGATTTTTACACTTTTTTTGGACTCGTTGTTTACGGTAACAACCATCTTGACCTGACCCTTTTTGCCTGCGATATCCTTGGCTGTGGTCTCCTTACCGTCAAGGTAGTAGGTTATCTTGAAGTTTACTGGAAGCTCCTTGTCCGTTGTGCCTCTGTAGTAGAGGTCGGTCGATTCCATGTTCCAGCGGTATGAACCGTCCTTGTTCTTGACGGGCTCAACGTTGGACTTAACATTCTTGATGTCGGAAAGGTCGGTCTTGTCGTCAATATAGGTCTGAGCCTTATCCGTATGAAGCCAGTCTGTTACTACCTTGCTTGTAACCTCGCCGTCGGAAGCCATGTTGACATAAACTGTCTCATTCTTTTTATATGAGGTTGCGGCTGTGTCGTAGCTTACCTTTGTTGTGTCGGACTGACTCGGAGCTGTGGTCGGTTCGTCTGTGCTGCCGTCATTCTTCTTTGAACAGGCAGAGAAAGATGCAAGCATAGAAGCGCAGAGAAGAACGCACATGATTTTTTTCAGATTGTTTTTCATATTATTACCTCCGTATTGTTCAGGCATTGTTATCTGCCGTTTTGTTTTCTTTTTTCTTCATTTTAAGCTTGAACTTTTTGCCGAAGAAGTCGTAAGTCGTTTTTTCGATTACTCCCTCAAGTACAAGAAGCAGCGGCGTAAGCATGAATACTATGACGCCTGCGCTGATAAGCGAACCTCTTGCGAGCAGGAGACAAACTTCTTTAACTATCTTGATATCGCAGGTGAGGAATACGCCGAAGGTTGCGCCGAAAAATACAAGTGCACTCTGGAAGATCGAACGGTCGGAAGCGTTGGCGGCAATCTTGATTGCGTCGAGCTTGTTGTGGCCGTTTCTCATCTCCTCACGGAAACGTGTTGTAAGAAGAATTGCGTAGTCAACCGTTGCACCGAGCTGAACACAGCCGATAATTGTCGGCGCTATGAACGAGAGCGTCGTGCCCGTTGCGAACGATATTGCCTTATTGACGAATATCGCAAGCTCGATCGACATAACAAGTATTGTCGGAATCGAAATTGACTTGAAGATGATGGCAATCAATATGAATATCGAAAGAATTGAAAGCACGCTGGTCAGCTTGAAGTCGTGGTCGGTGATGTCGATAAGATCCTTGTACATTGCGCCTTCACCTGTGACATATCCGTTTTTATCGTATTTCTTGACGATATTGTTTATCTTGGTGAGCTGTTCGTTACATTCGTCCGTTGCGGCAACATATGAGGTGTTGACGAGGATCATCTGTCTGCCGCCAGCCTTTGCGATGCTCTTGAGCTCGTCGGGAATCATCGAATCGGGAATGCCCGAGCCAACAAAGCTATTGTAAGCAACCATGTTTGTGACGCCTGCGGTCTCCTTGATCTCATTCTCCATCTTAACGAGGTCAGAAGCGTCAAGGCTGTCGTCAACAATGATGAAGTGCGAGGTTGCCATGTTGAATTCCTCTTTCATCTTGTTGAGAGCGGCGATACAGCCGATGTCATCGGGCAGCATTTTATCCATTGAGTAGTAAACGTCAACGTTTGACTGCATGATATATGACGGAATAAAGAGAACAAGGAAAATTGCAACCCAGACTTTTTTATGATTGACAACAAAGTTGTTGAGCTTGTCAAATTTGGGAATGAAGCTTCTGTGGCGATATTTGTGAATGATCTTGTCACACTGAAGAACGAGAGCGGGGAGAACAACGGCAACCGTGAGAACGCCGAATACAACGCCCTTTGCCATAACAAGACCGATATCCTTACCGAGCGAAAGATCCATAAAGCAAAGCGCAAGGAAGCCGAAGATCGTTGTCAGCGAGCTACCCGAGAGGGAAATGAAAGCGCCCTGAATTGCGCTCGCCATAGCGTCTCTCTTGTCTGCATGATTGGACTTTTCTTCTTCAAAGCGGTCGATGAGGAATACCGAGTAGTCCATAGTAACGCCGAGCTGAAGAATTGCGGCGATACATTGTGTGATGTATGAAATTTGACCGAAAACGAAGTTTGTGCCCATGTTGTAAACAACCGCCATGCACAGCGCCGCCAGAAGAACCCACGGCTCAACCCATGACTCCATGCAGAAGGTCATAACAACAAGTGCAATTGCAATAGCGATTGCAATGAATATCGGAGCCTGCGAATCGGCAAGGTCACGCGTATCCTTCATGATTACGCCCATACCGCTGAGGAAGCACTGATTATTGAGCAAGCCTCTGACGTCCTCAATGGCTTTCATTGTCTCATCTGTGACTGCCTTGTATTTATATTGTATAAGCATCATTGTGCATTTGCCGTCCTTGCTGTAAAAGATATCTTTGACGGCCTGCGGAATGATTTCCTGCGGAATACTTATATCGGCGATATCGTTGACCCAGATAACACTGCTGACGTTATCGACCTTTGCAATTTTTTCTTTTAATGCGGCAACGTCCTTTGACGGCATATCCTCAATAACAAGGAATGACATTGAGGCGCTGTTGAAGGTTTCGTCCAGCTCGTTTTCGCCCTTGACCGAATCAAGCTCGCCCGGAAGATACGAAAGAATATCGTAGTTGACGAAGGTATTGATATAGCCGATTGCGCTCGGAATGAGAAGCAATATGGCTACCAACGTTATCAACCTCGGGTGGTAGGCGATGAATTTGGCAAATCTTTTCATTTGTAACCGATCTCCTTTTTTAGATTTTATATGCCACTTTACAAACAATATGTAAAGACTGAAAGGGTATTAAACTGATTTATTTGTCTGTCGCTGTCGGCGGTTCGGAAATTACAGCTTCGACGCTCCTGTAAAGAAGCGGCTTTATCTCCGAAATTTTGAACGGTGATTCATAAACAAACGAATCGTAGCAAACCGAACCGACAAGCGTTACTATAAGATAAATTCTTTTTAGTGTTTCCTGCTCCGAAAAACCGTTTTCGATGTTTTCCTGAACAAGCTCGCTGAGCATGGATTTCAGCTCGTCATCCTCTATCGTGCTGAAATAGCTCAGGCAGGAGGAAAAGTTTTTGCCCATGAGGGTAATTATTTCCTTGTGCTGTTCGAGATAGTCAACGATTTTTTCCGTTATAAAAAGCATCTGTTCACAAAATGACATCTGACAGGTCTCTTTCTTCTTCATCAGCTCTTCGAGCACATAGCGGAGAATCAAAGCGCCCTTTCGGATGATTATACGCTCCATCAAATCGTGCTTATCCTTAAAGTAGAGATAAAACGTGCCCTTGGCGATTCCGGCGCTTTTAACAACATCGTCAATCGAGGTGTTGCTGAAGCTTTTTTCAATAAAAAGCTCATATGCGGCATCGAGAATATTCGTCCTTTTATTCTGTTGTTTTTCAGAAATCTTACTCATTTTGCATATCTCCGTAAATAAAATGACTACCAGTCACTTTTGCTTTCGTCTAACATTATACGCAAAAATGACTAATAGTCAATATCTTTTTTAAAATTTAATAATTTGTTAATATTTTAATTGAGCAGAAACACCGAAAGGTTGAGATAAGCCGCAAAGGTGAGCCACAAAATATACGGAATTTGGAGCAGTCCAGCAAGCTTTGAAACACGGTAAAACATGACAGTCATTGTGATTGCGAGTGCCCAGAGAACGATAAGCCATATAAATGAAAAGAGATAGGCATTGAGCGAAAAGAAGAATATCGGCCACATGAAGTTCATCGCAAGCTGAATGGCATAGACCGCAAGCGGCTGCTTGGCTTCCGATTTATCCTTTTCGTAAACAAGGTATGAGGAAATTCCCATGAGAATATAAAGTATTGTCCACATCACGGGGAAAAGCCAATCGGGAGGGGACAGCGGCGGCTTTGTGACAGCCTCGGAATAGACATCGAAGCCGCTGCCGACTATCAGCGACGATATTCCGCCGACGGCAATGGGAATCACAACTGCGATTATCAGGTGCTTGAAATTGATATTTGTCTTGACGGTCAAAAAAATCACGCCTTTCGTGTAAGTGTGTGGAGGTGCAATCTCCATCTTAGAACATATCATTAACTTAAAAATTTTGTAAAAAACCATGGTATGATGCTCACATTATGTCGTGAGGAAATCAGCCGGATTCATGAATTTGTCTTTATCCCCTCCGTCGCTCATGCGACACCTCCCCTTGATTCAACCAAGGGGAGGCTTGAGAATTTTTTGCAATACAGAGTTTTTTACAACTGTTTCAGCCTCCCCTTAAATGATTTAAGGGGAGGTGGCTTGAAAAGCCGGAGGGGATAAAGATAATAGTGCAAAAAGTATTTAAGTTAATAACATTGAATGAAGGAGGAGTCTAATTAAACCTTGGGCGATTTGAACATCGCACCATATAGTAAAACTCTTCCGTTACACTTATATTATATACGAAAAGGCATGACATTTATTCGCTATTCAATTACATTTTCGACTTCTCCGTCGTTTTTCATGCTCTTATCGGCACGAAAAACTGTGAGGTGACCCTTCATCGAGTCCTCAATCGAAGTGCACGAAACGGACATTTCACCGTCGCGGACATAACGTACAAAATCCTTGACAAGCTCAATATCTCCGCCTCCGTGGGAATCGTCCTTGACGCTGACGTCAACAACGCGGTCAAGATGCTCGCAGCCGGGTCTTGGGTCGATGAGCGAAACGGTGAATTTGCCGCTTTCGAGCGTTCCGAAAATTTCACCCTTTGTGCCGATAATATGAATCTTGCGCTGAGGGATAGCCGCTCCGCCTATCATATTATGCGTGCCCGTTGCGCCGCTCTTGAAGCGGACAGCGATGCTCTGGTGGTCAACAACGTCGTTGTCGCTTTTGTAGGCGCAAACACCGTAGGGGCTTGTTTTGAGAAGCTCGATTTTGTCCTCGATCGTTGCATTTTCTTTGTCCTCAAGCTTGTCCCAAACGTAGAACGACCAGCGGTCGGGGTGGTCGATATAAAGCCGCTTCGCCGAGTAAAGACAGGTGTCAACGAGCGGACAGTCAACAAGACAGCGTGTGCCGCTTTCTTTCGGAGCGTTTTCGGGTCTGAACTGCATCAGCGAGCCGAAGCTTGAGACTCGGGCAGGCGCGTCATCGCCCATGAGCCACATCATGATGTCGATATCGTGACAGCACTTTGCAAGAAGCATTGTTGCATGGCACTGCTCCTCGTTGCGCCATTTTCCTCTTATATGGCTTGTGGACATATGGTGGTAGCTGACGTGCTCAACCGTTTGAATATTTACTATCTGTCCTATCTCGCCGCTGAGTATCGCTTCCTTGATTTGACGGTAAAACGGAGCGTATCTGAGAACGAAGCAGACCATTATCTTTCGTCCGTTCTCCTCGGCGCAGCTTATCAGCTCACGCATTTCCTCCTCGTTGACGGCGAACGGCTTTTCAAGAAGAATGTCGTAGCCTGCCTTGAGCAGGGGGATAGATGTCGCAACGTGGATGTGATCCATCGTTCCGTTTATGGCGGCATCGGCGAATTTCGGCACAGCGGCAAGGTCGTTGACGTCCTTGAAGCGGCGCTCCTTAGGAATATTGAAATATTCACCGATTTGATTTCTGCGGAATTCGTTCGGATCGGCAACGCCGACTATCTCGAGCATTTCGGGATCAGTTTTTGCCAGCTCGGCATATATCATCGAGCGATGACCGCCGCCGACTATGACGGCTTTTAACGGTTTACTCATATTATTTACCTCGTATCTGTTTGCGGAATATAATTTCATTGACTCCTGTGCCGATCAAAAGCGCAACGGCTGTTACGGGGATAAGCGGCAGGAGAATTATAATTGTAAGTATCAAAACTGCAAGCACGGCAGGGCCTTTTTTGCTCTCGGCGACCGTTTCTTCATACTTGTTGTTGCATATCGCATTGACGGTTTTTCTGTCGGCATTCAACGGCAGGTCGGCATTGCTGTCGTCAATTCCGCTGTTGTAGAGCAGGGGACGCACAAGGTCGGCGAGCCTTATTTTGATGTGAAGAAGCTTCAGCACACTGTCGATAATATTGACGAAGCCTATCACAATTTTGTATTCAGCCGTGTCGGGCGTGTATGGAGCGTTGCCCGAGTACAGGTGCAGGACAAGCTGTCGGATCAATCCGAACACGCTCTCGTTCTCCGCCGAGGAAAGGTCGGCGCCGTGCGTTTCGCTCTTTACCCATTTTGCGAAAACACCCAATTTAAGCCTTTTTATAAGCTGTGCAAGGGGCTTGACGAGCCAGCCGATGCGATAAGAAACATTCGGGTGAATACTCATTGAATCCACGCAGGCGGCAAAGGTGTCAATGTCCGAAGCCGCCGCATCAAGCGTTCTGTCAATCATGCCGATGAATTTATTTTCGAGATAATCGGGCAGATCGTCAATGCCGCTGACCTTTTCGGTTATTGCAACGCTTTCGATATGAACATTGTTGCCGCAAATTCTGACCGTGCGGTAAAGACCGGGATAGCCTGCAAGGGCGGAGGTCGAAACGTCGTAAAGAATATTTCCGCTCGGCGAAAAATCGAATGAAATGTCGTGCACATGCGAATGACCCGTGAAAACAAGACCTATGCCGAGGTCGGCGAGAAAGTCCTTGATTTCTTCATGCTCGCCCATCATGTCGTTTTTGCCAATCAGAGAATAAACAGGGGAGGGCGAAAGAATCGGGTGGTGAGTGAAAGCAAGCACACGCTTGTTGCATTGCCTTGCCGCATTTGCGATTTTGGCTATCCATGCCTTGTGCTCGTCGGAATAGCCGCTCCTGCCCTTGCCGTTTTTGTCGGAATTGAGGGCAAGAAGAATGTAGTTTTCGTCAAGCTCGGCGGCATAGGACATCTCAAACTGCGAGAATGCCTCGTCGGGTCCGAAGCTGTGATACATTTTCAAAAGCTCGTCACGCTTGGCGGACGGAATTTTCGTTTTTACCTCGCCTGTGTAGCAGTTTGTCAGTCCGTCGTCCTGATAGTCGTGCGTTGAGGTTATCGCAAAAACACGCTTGCCGCACTTCTTCAATGCGTAGAGCAGCTCGATAAACTCAACATGGCTGTCATAGTCGCCGTCGCAGGTCGCATCGCCGCAGAAAATTACGTTTTCACAGCCGCTTTTCGCAATATGAGCGAAGGCGGCAGAGATTATCGCAGGGCTGTCCTTGACCGCCTTTTGGTTGGTCGAATCGTATTTTTTGTATGACGGAGTGTCGATGCCGAGCTTCGGCGAATAGTAGTGAGCGTCCGTCATGACAATTAAATCAAGCGGATATTCAAAGACCGTATCATTCATCGGTTTCAACAACTCCTCTGCGCTTGATAAGCTCAAGTGAAATCTGCTCCTTCTTCTTGGCGTTGAGGTCATAGAAAATCATCGGAATAATCTGGAGAACAACGAAGCAGGCGGGAATTATAGTATAGATTACAAGAAATCTTGTCAGTGTGCCGTCACTCTGAGCCGCATAGGCAACCGACGGATCCGTTGATGGAAGATAGCCCGACCATTTGAAAACAAGATATGTACCGAGCGAGGTCGTGAATGCCGAAGCAATCTTGGAGAAAAGTCCGTAGCCTGCGTAGCAGAGACCCTCCTGACGCTTGCCTGTTTTCAGCTCAATTTCGTCAACGCAGTCCGCGATCATGACGTTCGGAGTAAGGTTGGTGTTGCCGTTCTGAAGTCCGACAAGGAAATTGATAATAAGGAACGGGATAATAAGCTCTTTTCGGAAGCCGATTATCATTGAAACGCCGAAAAGCAGGAGGAATGAGACGGCGCCATAGGCACTGCAGGCGATAAACGTGTTCTTCGTGCCGATGGTTTTGATGAGCTTTTTAACGACGAGCATACTGACTGCCGTGCCTATTCCCATCGGGAGCAGAAGCGCGAGCTTGAGACCCTTATCGCCGAGGAGATATATCGCAATGTATAGGCTTGCCGCACCGTAAACTCCGCGGCCGAAGCCTGCGAGCTTGGCAAGCGAGACCATGAGCAGGTTCTTGTTGGTGAAAACGAATTTAAGGCTCTGACCGAGATTTACCTTTTCGGTCGTGTAGGGGACGCGCTCTCTCGTGTTCTTGAGCATGATGGCAAGGAAAAGAATGAAGCCGATAACGCAGACTGCCGTTGAAATCTGCAAGTCAAGACCTCTGCCCTCGGCGGCTTTGAAGCCCTCCTTGCCCATTATTGCCTTCATGACAAGTCCGACGACGATGAGAACGACCATTCCGCCCGATTGACCTATCGAGCGCATGATTCCCGCGATTGAAATTGCGTCGCTTCGCTCGTCGGGGTTTGGTGTACAGACGGCGCCGAAGCAGTTGGCAGGGCTTTCAACGCAGACGAGCAGCATTACATAGGCGCAGTAAATTGCGAACATCCATATCGTTGCAGCGACAAAATTCGACGTTTTCGGCGCAACAAAAACGAGCATCGAGATTATGCCGAGCGGAACACAGCCGTAGAGGAGCCACGGGTGGATTTTGCCACGTTTTGATTTCGTTTTATCAACAAGGAAGCCGATTATGATTTCTGCCGCCGCGCCGACAAAGCCTGCAACAAGGAATACGGTCGATATCAGCGTCGCAAGGGCATCCGAGCTGAAATTTTGATTTTTGAAAGCAAAATCGGCGAAATATGTTTTTGCATATTCGGGAACCCAGCCCGAGAGCAGGGCGATGCCGAAAAGCCCTATTCCGTAGGAGAGCGCCTCGGTGGGCAGTCTGAACGTCTTTGAGCCGAAATGAAGCTCTTTTGTCTTTAAATATTTTTGCATTTCCGTGTCCTCTCTGTTTATTGTATATATTACATATAATTTACCATATATAATCTGAAATTTCAATAAAAATTATTAAAATGAAAGTGATGCAACAAGATATTTGACACTTTGCAATTTTATGTTATAATAAATTATGTATAAATACGGTAAGGTGATAAGCATGTTTGATTTTATCAGATTGGCGTGTGCGGTTCCCGAGGTCGAGGTCGGCAACACGGAATTCAACACGCAGGAAATAATTAAATATATCGACATCAACAAGGACGCCGATGTTATCGTGTTCCCCGAGCTTTGCGTTACGGGCTACACCTGTGCCGACCTTTTCTTTCAGAGAACTCTGATCGACGGCGCAAAGAAGGGTATTGCCGAAATTGTTAAGACGACGAAGGACAGCAATTCCGTTGTCGCAGTCGGCGCGCCCGTGATTATCGGCGGTCAGCTTTATAACTGCGCCGTTGTGATGTCGCACGGAAGGGTGAGCGGCATCGCCGTAAAGACCTTTATCCCGACCTATAACGAATATTATGAAAAGCGTTGGTTCTCCTCGGCGGCTGATTTGAAGTGTACTTCTATCGGCTCGGACGAGCTTATGCTTGACGGCGACTATGAAATCCCCGTCGGCAACAACCTTGTTTTTGATTGCTCGGGTGTGAAGCTCGGAGTTGAAATTTGCGAGGATCTGTGGGCACCCTTGCCACCCTCGACGCTTCTGACGCTTGCGGGTGCGGAGGTTATTCTCAATCTTTCCGCCTCCAACGAAACTATAATGAAAAGAAAATACAGAACCGAGCTTGTTTCTCAGCAGTCGGCGAGGAGCCTTTGCGCCTATGCCTATGCGAGCGCAGGTATGAGCGAATCGACGACGGATCTTATTTTCTCGGGTCATTCGATAATCTGCGAAAACGGTGCGGTTCTCTCTCAGAATGACAGCCTGATCGACGGCGGCTATTCGATAAAGCATGATGTTGACCTCGGCAAGATCAGAGCCGACAGAGCAGAGAACAAGACCTTTGCCGATTCTGCTTCGCTTTATCTTGAGGGCAAGGATTATGTTGAGGTCAAGGTCGGAGCAAAGCTCGAAAGCGACGGCGAAATATATGAGGTAAAGAAGCTTCCGTTTGTTCCCTCGGATAAAAAGGACAGAATCGAGCGCTGTATGGACATCTTCCGTATGCAGGTCGCAGGACTTAAAAAGAGAGCGGCGAAGGTCGGCGGAAAAATGATTCTCGGTGTTTCGGGCGGACTGGATTCCACGCTTGCACTGCTTGTCTGCGCCGAAACAGCACGTCAGCTCGGACGTGACCCCTCGGACGTTATTGCGATAACGCTTCCCTGCTTCGGCACGACGAAGCGCACCCATTCAAATGCATGGGAGCTTATGGAGACTCTCGGCGTTCATGCGATGGAGATTGATATTAAAGAGGCTTGCACGCTTCACTGCCGTGATATCGGACATCCGACGGATAAATTCGACGTAACATATGAAAACATTCAGGCTCGTGAGAGAACTCAGGTGCTCATGGATTACGCCTGCAAGGTCGGCGGCTTTGTTGTCGGAACAGGCGATCTCAGCGAGCTTGCACTCGGCTGGTGCACATACAATGCTGACCACATGAGCATGTACGGCGTCAACTGCGGCGTGCCGAAAACCCTTGTACGTTGGATGATAGCGGCACTGATTGATTATAATATTTTCCCCGACAGCACCCATGTGCTTGAGGATATAATTGATACGCCGATAAGCCCCGAGCTTCTTCCTCCCGACGAGGACGGCAATATTCAGCAGGAGACCGAGGAGATAATCGGACCCTATGCTTTGCACGATTTCTTTCTCTATCATCTTCTGCGCTTCGGTTTCTCACCGTCGAAGATATTCTTCCTCGCCGAGAAAGCGTTTAAAGAGGATTTCGACAGGGAAACGGTACTCAAATGGCTCAAGGTGTTCTACAAGAGATTTTTCACTCAGCAGTTTAAGAGAAGCTGTCTGCCTGACGGAGTGAAGATAGGCAGTGTTTGCCTGTCTCCGAGAGGAGATTGGAGAATGCCGAGCGACGCTTCATATGCAATTTGGCTCAGGGAGATCGAAAATCTTGAGACTGCAACGCACGGCTGATTTGTGCGAATCGCGCACCTGGATTTTTGTACGGCATAACGTAGATAGATTTGAATAAGGCGCACCGCAGCTTTTGCTGCTTTGCCTTAAATAAAATACGGAATGAGAAGAGAGATTATATGAATGATCTGAAAGAAAAAAGAGTGCCCGTGACCTTTGCGCTGACCGCCGTGATTTTTGTTTTTCATATATTGGATATATTCCTTATCAAAAGCGACAGGTCGGTGCTTGCCGACACGGTTGCGGCAAGGGCATTGAGCATTATTGCGGTTCTTGTTGTTTCAAAAATGCTGAGATTCAATGTTCGCAAAAGGTGCTTTAACGGCTTCGGATTTATTTTTGAATTGATTTACGGAGTAGGCTTTTCCGCCGCTTCACTGCTTGTGATTTATGCGGCTGAGCTTATTTATTTCAAAATAAAGGGCTTCTACCGCGAGGTGAGCGTCTATATGCTTACCCCTGACGGCAAGGAGGACGGCTTGCTTTTGCCGCTGTTGATTTATGCGGTTGCACTGCTGATAAACGTGCTGTTCAAGGAGCTGTACAGAGGTTTCATGCTCAGCCAGCTCGGTCATAAATTCGGAACGGTCAAGTCAAACCTCATTCAGGCGACGGTTTGTACGCTTATGTCATCATTGTTCATTGTCAGGGCATTTGCCGAGGGCGGATTTGACAGGCTCGGAACGCTTGATACCGCTATAACGGTAACTGTCTCGGTTGTGACTGTTTTCATTAGCTCTTTGCGGTGGGGAATATACTATAAGGTAAACGGCTCAATATGGATGGCGATCGCGGATCACTTTGTCAACGCTTTTGTTATGACCTGCGTATTCTTCTCGCCCGACCGCTTACCCGACAAGTGGCTGCTCATAAAATCGCTTGTCGTTCAGCTTGTGACATGCGTTATCTTTATCCCGTTCTGTTATCGCAGAGAAAGGGTCAACGATGAGTATGTCAAGGAGATGAAAACGCGGCACGATGTTCTCTCGGCAATGAACGAGGCGGAGCCGAACCCCACTGAGGAAACGGCGTCGAACAATTATCTCATGATGATGAACGAGACGGAGCAGGAAAAGAAATTCGGCGGAATCAAGGAAAATGAAATTCTTGATTTTGACAGAAAGCCGACGGAATATTCAAAGGGAGTTCTCAGAGGCTATGAGGACAAGAAGTCCTCGGAAAAATCCGCAGAAAGGGAGCATCATTCAAGCGGTTCTGAGCATAGAAGCGGAAGCAGAAAGCATCGCTCAAGAAGCACTGAAAATGTACCCGAAAGCGCGGAGAGTATTTCAAAGCTCGTTGACGAATATTTTAAGAAAAATTTTGACAAGCACACATATAATTGAATATAAAAAGAACAGCAGTCTGCACACACAGGCTGCTGTTTTCTTTTATTTCTTACAGTCCGAGAAGCTCAAGAACCTTTTCCTTTGACATGTATCCGACGGCGGATTTGTTCGCCTTGCCGTGGTCGATAACGACCAGTGTCGGAATGCTTGAGACATTGAAAATCGAGGAAAGCTCGGGCTCTTCGTCAACATTGACCTTGCCGACCTTAACTACATCGTCGTACTCGTCCGCTATTTCTTCAACGATCGGGGCGAGCATGCGGCACGGACCGCACCATTCCGCCCAGAAATCAAGCAGAACGGGAATATCGCATTTAAGTACCTCGGGTGTAAAATTGTCCTTTGTGATTTTAACTTCAGCCATGATAAAAACCTCCTTAGTCCTTTGACTTATAATAAAGCATACAATGGCAAAAGCCTTCAAAATTCGGGTCGTCGATCTGCTTTCTGAATTCCTCACACATGCACTTGTTCTCGGGTGTATGCTCTCTGCGGCAGGGACAATAGCCACCTGTGCGCTTGAGCCCCTCTTTGACGACCTTAACAATCTCCTTGTCGGGATTGAGTGTGACTTTCATAGCAGAACCTCCGATCTTTGCGGTGTTATAGCAGTTTTTGTAATGATTTAATAAATTTCTCTGCCCATCAGAACGCCCATGACGGAAGCCATCATGAGGCCTCTTGTCCAGCCGCTCGAGTCGCCGAGGCAGTGGAGACCGTCAACATTTGTGTTGAAGTGCTCGTCCATCTTGACTCTGTTGCTGTAGAACTTGAGCTCGGGAGAGTAGAGAAGTGTTTCGTAGGAAGCGAAGCCCGGAGCAACATGGTCAACGGCCTGAATGAAGTTGATGATGTTGGTCATGGCTCTGTAGGGCATGGCGGCTGTGATATCGCCTGCAACTGCGTCGGGAAGCGTAGGCTTGAGGTTGGACTGCGAAAGCTCCTTTTCCCATGTGCGCTTACCGTCAAGTATATCGCCGAAGCGCTGAACGAGAATGTGACCCGTACCGAGCATGTTTGTCAGCTCGCCGACCTTCTGAGCGTAAGCGATAGGCTGATTGAACGGGTAAGAGAAGTTGTGGGAGCAGAGAATGGCAAGGTTTGTGTTGTCGCTCTTAAGCTCCTTATATGAATGACCGTTTACAACGGCAAGATTGTTGTCGTAATTCTCCTGGCTTACGAAGCCGCCGGGGTTCTGGCAGAAGGTTCTGACCTTGTTCTTGAACGGACGGGGATAGCCGATGAGCTTTGATTCATAGAGAACGTCGTTGACCTTCTCGATTACCTCGTTTCTGACCTCGACTCTTACGCCGATGTCAACCGTTCCGGGTAAATGAGCGATATCATGCTCGCCGCAGATTTTTTCAAGCCATTCTGCGCCTCTGCGTCCCGTTGCAATGATCGTATTGTCGGCTCTGATCTCCATTTCAACGCCCTTGTTGTTGGAAACATAGATACCCTCGCACTTTTTGCCGTTGAGGATAATATTTGAGCACTCGTAGCCGAAGAAAATTTCAACGCCGTTTGCGATGAGGTATTTCTCAATTGCAAGGTAGATATCCTGTGCCTTTTCCGTTCCCATATGACGGATCGGGCAGTCAACAAGCTTCAAGCCTGCCTGAATCGCACGGGTACGGATCTTTCTGACTTCCTCGGTGTTTCCGACACCCTCAACCTTAGTATCTGCGCCGAATTCAAGATATATACCGTCGGTATAGTTGATGGTTTCCTGAACCAGATTTTCGCCGACAAGATTCGGAAGGTCTCCGCCGACCTCATAGCTCAGCGACAGCTTGCCGTCCGAGAATGCGCCTGCACCTGAAAAGCCTGTTGTAATGTGGCAATACGGCTTGCAATTCATACATTTCTTAGTCTTTGCCTTGGGGCAGTGTCTGTTTTCGACCGACTGACCTTTTTCGACAATGACGATCTTTTTCTTAGTGCCCTTGCGAAGCATCTCGATAGCTGTGAATATACCCGCAGGGCCTGCTCCGACGATTACAACGTCTGTTTTCATATTCCTGATACCTCCAAAAAAAATAAAAGCCGAACACAATCGCAATGCGATCGACGTTCGGTGGACGGGATTTGCACCCGTATCAATCTTATTGCAACCTATTTTAACACCTTGTTATATCGTTGTCAAGTGCTCTAGCCGACGGGAACACTGCGGAAAAACAATATATTTTATAAATCGGAAATAAAATGTTGCCGAATGAGCCGATTATTATACATTGTATCAGTGGATTTGGCAAAAAAGAAAGATAAAAACAAGCTTTATTGTTGTATGTGTTATACATTGTGATATTATAGAAAAATTTCGGAACCGCATAAATGCCGCAGTTCCGAAATTACTTGTTTATTTGTTTTTGATTTTACCGTCGGTCGAAATGACAGTGACGTTAAGCGGAATATTTTTGCCGCTCGCGTCGAGAGCCTTCTGAACAGCCATCTGAATTCCGCCGCAGCAGGGCACCTCCATGCGGACGACGGTAACGCTCTTGATGTCGTTGACCGCCAAGATCGCAGTCAGCTTTTCGGAATAGTCCACGCTGTCAAGCTTCGGACAGCCAATGAGTGTGATTTTATCCCTGATAAAATCGTTGTGGAAATTGCCGTAGGCGAACGCCGTGCAGTCGGCGGCGATGAGCAGATCCGCACCGTCAAAATAGGGAGCATTGACGGGAACGAGCTTTATCTGAACAGGCCACTGCGAAAGTCGGCTTTCGGCATTTATATCTGTGTGCGAGCCGTGCTCATGTATGATACGGCTGAGTCTTGAACCGGGACAGCCGCCGTGAGGGGCAATGCCATGCTTTTTAAGCTTGTTTTCCATAACAGCCTTTTCGTTGTAGTCCGCCGCTTCTCTTTCCTCGAAGGTGATAGCTCCCGTGGGACAGGTGGGCAGGCAGTCGCCGAGTCCGTCGCAATAGTCGTCACGCAGGAGCTTCGCCTTGCCGTCAACAAGACCGATCGCACCCTCGTGACATGCCAAGACGCATGCGCCGCAGCCGTTGCATTTATCTTCGTCTATTTTGATGATTTTTCTTATCATTTTCATTACCTCCTGACATGGGCGATTGTATCACATCTTTTTTACAAAAGCAACAGGTAATGTGCGGAAGCGCAGAATATTTCTGCCTGCTACGTCGAAATATATTATAAGGTATAAGTAAGCTAATGATTTTATTTTTTTGATATTGCATGATTTATTGTGACTTGAAAAGGTGCAGTCTGTAGGGGTCGATGCTTACATCGACCCAAGGTCTGAATAAAATCCGTTATAACACAGGCTCCTCCGCCGACAGAGCCGCAGTGTAGTGTGCTGAGGGGAATAAAGATGGAAAGAAGCGGAAATTATGTTTCACTCCGTTAATCAAGTCCGTCCGCAACCGTTATTAAAGGAAAATCCTGCGATTGTTTACAAAGAATTCACAATTAAAGTGTTGACAAATCGAGCGGACGGTTGTATAGTATTAAATGTAGTTAGCACTCAGGGCAAAAGAGTGCTAACGGTGCTAAAGGCGGTGAGATTATGGAACTCAGTCAGAGAAAAGAAAAAATACTTGCTGCTGTTGTCGAACACTATATAAAGACGGGCGAGCCTGTCGGTTCAAAGCTTTTGCAAAAGGATCCTGAGATTTCGGTTTCCTCGGCGACCATCAGAAATGAGATGGCTGAGCTTTCAAGCATGGGACTTCTCGAACAGCCCCACACCTCGGCGGGCCGAATTCCCACCGACGAGGGCTACCGTTACTATGTAGATCATCTTATGGGAGTGCGGCAGCTTGATGATGCGGTTAAAAGACGCATCGAAGCGGGCATCTCGATAAGAAATGCCAGCCCCGAAAACATACTCAAGCGGGCGAACGATTTCCTTGCGGACATGACAAACTGCGCCGCAATTTCGACCGCTCCGTCGGGCGAGAATGTCACGGTAAAGCGTGTCGAATTCGTACCTGTCGGAACGAGAACCGGAATGGTCGTTCTGCTTACCTCAAACGGTATGATCAAAAGCAGGGTTTGCCGAAGCGACGTTGATCTGAATGCTTCCGTTATCGAGAAGTTTTACAATATTGTTAAAACCTCATTTATCGGAACGGAGCTTGATGCGATCGACACTGCGACGCTCCAGACCTTGGTTGCTTCAATGGGTGAGGATGCGCTGACGATGATACCCCTTATTTCAACGGTTTCCGAGCTTGCGAGCGAGGCGATGGAAATTCCGCTTATGCTCGGCGGTCAGTCGAATATCTTCCATTACGGCGACTACGGCGCAACGGCTTACGAGCTTATGGATTTTCTGAGACGGGGCGAGCCGCTGAGTAAGCTTTTGACGGACAACAAAAAGGATTTGGATGTCAAGATCGGCAGTGAAAACAAGTTTAAACCGCTTGAGAATTCAAGCGTGATAATGGCGCAGTACGATGTCGGCGGCAAGAATCACGGCTCGATAGGAATTATCGGACCGACGAGGATCGACTATGCAACGCTGATTCCGAGCGTCAGATATCTGACCGATATGGTCGGAAAAATACTCTCCCAGGTTCTCAATGAAGACTGAAAGGAATGATTACTGTTGGCAAAAAAGAAAAACAGTGAAGAAACAGCCGCAAAGGCTGAGGATAAAAAGGCAGAGGAAGAAAATAAAAAAGAAGAAACAGAGGTAAAGAAAGAGGAAAAAGCCAAGGAAGAAAGCAACGAGGAAAAGCTTCAAAAGGAGCTTGCCGAGAAGAGCGATCAGCTTCTGAGAATTGCGGCGGAGTACGATAACTTCCGCAAGCGTTCGCAGAGAGAAAAGGATGCGCTTTACGTTGACTGCAAGGCTTCGGTCATCAAGGAGCTGCTTCCCGTGGCGGACAATTTCGACCGAATTTTTGCTAATCCCGACATTACGTTTGAGGATTACAAAAAGGGCGTTGAAATGACATTCAAGCAGTTTGAAACCGTTTTCAAGGATCTCAAGGTCGAGTCGTTCGGCGAGGAGGGCGAGGAGTTTGATCCGAACTTCCACAATGCCGTAATGCACTCGGAGGACGAGAATCTCGGCGAGAACGTTATCACAAATGTATTTGCAAAGGGCTACAAGATAGGCGATAAGGTAATTCGCCCTGCAATGGTAGCCGTTGCAAACTAAATAAATTGTATATAAACATCTTAGGAGGAATATATTATGTCAAAGGTTATTGGTATTGATTTAGGTACAACAAATTCATGCGTAGCTGTTATCGAGGGCGGCGAGCCTGTTGTTATCGCTAACGCAGAGGGCGCAAGAACAACTCCGTCGGTTGTCGGCTTCGGCAAGAACGGCGAGAGAATGGTAGGCCAGGTCGCAAAGCGTCAGGCTATCACAAATCCCGACAGAACAGTTTCGTCAATCAAGCGTCAGATGGGCTCCGATTATAAGGTTTCTATCGACGACAAGAAATACACTCCGCAGGAAATTTCCGCAATGATTCTTCAGAAGCTCAAGACGGATGCAGAGGCTTACCTCGGCGAGAAGGTTTCGGAGGCTGTTATCACAGTTCCTGCATACTTCACCGATGCACAGCGTCAGGCAACAAAGGACGCAGGTCACATTGCAGGACTTGAGGTCAAGAGAATCATCAACGAGCCGACAGCCGCAGCTCTTGCTTACGGTATTGATAAGGAAGATGACCAAAAGGTTATGGTTTATGACCTCGGCGGCGGTACATTCGATGTTTCCATCATTGAGATGGGCGACGGCGTTCAGGAGGTTCTTGCAACAGCAGGTAACAACCACCTCGGCGGCGACGACTTTGACCAGAGAGTTATGAACTGGATCATTGACGAGTTCAAAAAGACAAGCGGCATCGACCTTCGCGGTGACAAGATGGCTATGCAGAGACTTAAGGAAGCGGCAGAAAAGGCTAAGATTGAGCTTTCGGGCGTTACATCTTCCGACATCAATCTTCCGTACATCACGGTTGACGCAACAGGTCCGAAGCACCTTGAGCTTACACTCACAAGAGCAAAGTTCAATGAGCTCACAGCCGATCTCGTTGAATCCACAATGGGTCCTGTTCGTCAGGCAATGAGCGACTCGGGTCTTTCAACCTCAGAAATCGACAAGGTTCTCATGGTCGGCGGTTCTTCAAGAATTCCCGCTGTTCAGGAAGAGATCAAGAAGTTCATCGGCAAGGAGCCTTTCAAGGGCATCAATCCCGATGAGTGCGTTGCAATCGGTGCGGCTCTCCAGGCAGGCGTTATGGGCGGCGAAGTTAAGGGACTTCTTCTTCTTGACGTTACTCCGCTTTCACTCGGTATCGAGACAATGGGCGGTATCAATACAAAGATCATCGACAGAAACACAACTATCCCCGTAAAGAAGAGCCAGATCTTCTCAACCGCAGTTGATAATCAGCCGTCTGTTGAGGTTCACGTTCTCCAGGGCGAAAGAGAGTTCGCTAAGGACAACAAGACTCTCGGTGTATTCCACCTTGACGGAATTATGCCGGCACGCCGTGGTGTTCCGCAGATTGAAGTTACATTCGATATAGATGCAAACGGTATCGTTCACGTTTCCGCTAAGGATCTCGGAACGAACAAGGAGCAGTCGATCTCCATCACTTCCTCAACCAACATGTCAAAGGACGACATTGAAAAGGCTGTTCACGAAGCTGAGCAGTTCGCTCAGGAGGATAAGCAGCGCCGTGAGGAGGTTGACACAAGAAACAACGCCGATCAGATGGTTTACCAGTGCGAGAAGCTCCTCTCTGAGGAAGGCGACAAGTTCGATCAGGCAGATAAGGATGCTCTCAATGCCGAGATCGAAGGCTTGAAGGAAGCTCTTAAGGGTCAGGATATCAACCTCATCAAGAATAAGCAGGAATCTCTCCAGAAGAAGTTCTATGAGGTATCCGAGAAGATTTACAAGGCTGCTCAGGGCGCACAGGGTGCGGCAGGTCAGCAGGCAGACCCGAACATGGGCGGCAACCCGGGTGCAGGTGCACAGGGCGCTGACGGCTTCTATGATGCCGACTACACAGATGTAACGGACGACGACAACAAATAATTCATTGTCCGCAAAATAAAAATATCAGGGCTATCAGATATTGATTTCACCTTTCGAGTATTTCCCTTAAGTCAGCTATATTAACGCAGATGCAAAATCGTCTCAGCCTCCCCTTATTGTAAGGGGAGGGGGACCGCTTGCGGTGAAAGGGATAAATTTAGCTTGATTCAGAGCGGAAATAATCAATATCATGCGATAGCCTCTGTTTTCAAGTCAGGGGCTTTAATTTATGGCTGATAAAAGAGATTACTATGAGGTGCTGGGCGTTGACAAAAGCGCAAGCGCCGATGAAATAAAAAAGGCTTACCGTAAAAAAGCCAAGCAGTACCATCCCGACCTGAACCCCGGCGACAAGGAAGCCGAGGCGAAGTTCAAGGAGGCTAACGAGGCTTACGAGGTGCTCAGCGACGAGCAGAAGAAGGCTCGCTATGACCAGTACGGCCATGCGGGAGTTGACCCGAACTTCGGCGCAGGCGGTGGCGGCTTCAACGGCGGATTCGGCGACGATTTTGATTTGGGCGACATATTCTCCAGCTTCTTCGGCGGCGCAGGCGGCTTCGGCGGTGGCGGCAGACGAGCCAATCCGAACGGTCCGAGACGCGGCGAGGATCTTCAGTCGAGCGTTACTATCTCGTTTGAGGAGGCTGCAAAGGGCTGTAAGCGCAAGATCAACATAAACCGTATTGAGGTTTGTCCTGACTGTAACGGCAGCGGAGCGGCGGCAGGCACATCGCCTAAAACATGCCCCGAATGTCACGGTACAGGTCAGGTCACGGCTCAGCAGAGAACACCTTTCGGCGTTATTCAGACCCAGCGAGCTTGTTCAAAGTGCGGCGGCAAGGGCAAAATTATCGAAACTCCGTGTTCAAAATGCCGCGGCAGAGGCCGTGTCACAAAGCAGAGCACGCTTGAGGTCAATATCCCTGCAGGTATTGACGACCGTCAGATACTCAATGTCCGCGGTGAGGGCAACAAGGGTCTCAACGGCGGCCCCGCAGGCGATCTTCATGTTGTTGTAAACGTAAGACCGCACCCGTTCTTTGAGCGTGACGGCTTTGACGTTTGGTGCGAGGTTCATGTCAACCTCGTTCAGGCAACCTTGGGCGATACGCTGATGGTTCCGACACTTGACGGCAAGGTTAAATACGATATCCCCGAGGGCACACAGCCCGGTTCTGTATTCAGACTCAAGGGCAAGGGTATTCAGAATATCCGCACCAAGGTCAGGGGAGACCAGCTTGTCAGAATTATTGTCGATATTCCGACCAAGCTCAATTCCGAACAGCGCGAAGCATTGCTTAAATTCAATTCGCTGATGGGCGGCTCCGCACCGACCGGCGAGGAGAAAAAAGGCTTCTTCGGTAAAAAACGCAAATAAAATGTGTACGCAATCAGGCTTTTGTCTGGTTGCGTATTTTTTTATGATTTTTGCAAAGAAATTTGTTGTTAAAAACTTTTCAATTCCGTTATCCTCTTGACAAACAAGGCTTAGGAAACTACAATTAGATCAACGGGCAACCGTTAATTTCTTAAAGGAGATGAATGTTTATGATGGCTATTATCGCATTGATTTCTGATCTCATCAATGCACTTATTCAGGCGATCGGAGCTATTTCCCCTGATGCGGCACATGCTATTCAGCAGGCACTTAGCCAGCTTTTTGATTTCATCACGTCAATTCTCGGCTGATATAGGATAGCACGGCTTAAAAGTTGAAAATAGAATTTTCACATATGCTGCGAAAATTATTCCGACACGATGCGGGCATTGTTCTCTGTGATTCGTTCTTTTGAACCTCGTCACGAAGGGCGATGCCCTTTGCTGTATAGTGAAATGCAAATCATGTAATTTCTTGCGTGATTATTATAAAGGATTTAATGGGATTACGGAAACATTCAAATGCCTGTGAAAATTTTGCCTTTTGTTACACTTTTTTCTTTTTAGGTGTTGACAAAAGGTAATTTTTATGTATAATAATAACAGTAATGATTACTATTATTTATTGCGAATGATTGAGGCAAGGGTAATTTTGTGCACTAATGTCTTGATTTTCGGTCAATACTAATTATGACTATGCAAAAAATGAAGGGAGTTTCAGCTATGAATATTACCATGGACATTAAATACGTTGGGGTCAACGACCATGATATCGACCTCTTTGAGGGTCAGTATGTTGTTGAGAACGGAATGGCATACAATTCCTATGTTATAATTGATGAGAAAATTGCCGTTATGGATACGGTTGACGCACGCTTCCGCCACGAATGGCTCGATAATCTTGCCGACGCATTAGACGGAAGAAAGCCCGATTATCTCATCGTTCAGCACATGGAGCCTGATCATTCGGCAAACATCATGAGCTTTATTGACTCTTATCCCGAGGTCAAGGTTGTTGCTTCGGCAAAGGCCTTTGCGATGATGGGTCAGTTTTTCGGCAACGACCTCGGTGACAGGCAGATCATTATTTCCGAGGGCTCAATGCTTGAGCTCGGCAAGCACACGCTCAATTTCGTAGCCGCTCCCATGGTTCACTGGCCCGAGGTTATGGTTACTTATGATTCGTACGATAAGGTACTTTTCTCAGCCGACGGCTTCGGCAAGTTCGGTGCGCTTGACATTGACGAGGACTGGGCATGTGAGGCGAGACGTTACTATTTCGGCATTGTCGGAAAGTATGGCGTTCAGGTGCAGAAGCTTTTACAGAAGGCATCAAAGCTTGATATTGAAAAGATTTGTCCGCTCCACGGTCCGATTTTGACGGAAAATCTCGGCTACTATATCGGACTTTACAATACTTGGTCGTCCTACGAGGTCGAGAGTGAGGGTATTGTGATCGCTTACACCTCGGTTTACGGCAACACGAAAAAGGCGGTTGAGATCCTTGCCGATAAGCTCAGAGCAAACGGCTGTCCGAAGGTCGTTGTCAATGACCTTGCGCGCTGCGACATGGCTGAGGCAGTTGAGGACGCGTTCCGTTACGGTAAGCTCGTGCTTGCGACAACGACTTATAATGCGGATATTTTCCCGTTCATGCGCACGTTTATTGAATCGCTGACCGAGAGGGAATACAAGAACAGAACAGTCGCTTTCATCGAGAACGGCTCGTGGGCACCTCTTGCGGCTAAGATTATGAAGGGCATGTTTGAGAAGTCTAAGAACATCAATTTTGTTGAGCCCGTTGTTCATATCCGTTCGGCTTTGAACGAAGCTTCGTCGGCTGAGCTTGACGAGCTTTCAAAGGAGCTTTGCCGTGACTATATTGCACAGGACGGCGAAACGGCTAACAAAAACGACCTTACGGCTCTTTTTAATATCGGCTACGGACTTTATGTTGTAACGTCAAACGACGGCAAAAAGGATAACGGACTTATAGTCAATACCGTTTCGCAGGTCACGAATTCGCCGAACAGAATCGCCGTTACCATCAATAAGGACAATTATTCCCATCATGTCATCAGGCAGACGGGCAAGATGAATATAAATTGCCTCTCGGTTGACGCTCCGTTCTCCGTGTTTGAAAATTTCGGATTCAGAAGCGGAAGAAATGCGGATAAATTTGAAAGCATTGAGCCGCTTCGTTCGGATAACGGACTTGCCTTCCTGCCGAGATATATCAACTCGTTTATGTCACTGAAGGTTGAGCGGTATGTTGACCTCGACACTCACGGAATGTTTATCTGCTCGGTTACAGAGGCGAGAGTTATTTCCGACGCCGAGACGATGACCTATACCTACTATCAGAAGAATGTTAAGCCGAAGCCGCAGACGGACGGCAAAAAAGGCTTTGTCTGCAAGGTCTGCGGATACATCTACGAGGGTGACGAGCTTCCCGAGGATTTTATCTGTCCGCTTTGCAAGCACGGCGCGGCGGATTTTGAACCGATAAAATAAGGCAAACACAGCAGATCATGCGGTGCTTACCGAAAATTAAGAAATTGTGATTTTTTACAGCCGCTTTTTGGAATAGGACGCAGAATAATTCCGTTCCGAGGGCGGCTTTTGTTTTAAATATCTAATGACAAAACAGGAATTTAATGATATAATTGTAAAAAGACGTCAGGGATGGTGATGTTATGAAAACTATTCGTTCAATTGCAGGCGTGTTACTTTCGGTTATTCTTATAATAGCTTCCGTAGCATTCCCGACATCGGCACAGACAGGCTCGGTTGAGACTATGGCAAACCTCATTGTGTTTGTCAAGTTCCCCGAGGACACAACAACGGAAATTACCGACAATTCGCAGAAGATATTGATGTATTATAACGATACGTCAAAAATGTATGTCGGCTCGGACATTGATTTTTCGTTCAAAAAATATATCACCGAGATTTCAAGAGGAAAGCTGAATGTCAATAATGTTTTCCCTCAGCTTGAGGGAGATAGAATTACGCCCCTTACCCTGGCGGCTTCGCATGACAACAGTAATGATAACAGCGTTATTCAGGAGATTGTAGCTGCTTTTAATTCGGGAAAGATAAAGATGCCCGAGGATAAGCTTGACAATAAATATTCCGGCGTTGTTGATAATCTTACCGTTATTATTCAGGGTAAGTGCCCGAGCGGCTCTGATTTTATGTGGCCGCACAAGAGCGTTACGGACGTTTCGACAAAGATAAAGAATAAATATCAGTTCGGAAACTATAATCTTATTGATTCATACAGCGTTACAGGCACCGTAGCGGCTTGTCAGGGCGTTATTACGCATGAATTTTTACACAGTGTCGGTTTGCCGGATCTCTATCGCAGAAGCGGAACGGACGGAACACCCGTCGGTGTTTGGGACATCATGGCAAGCAACAGCTTCTTTATGCAGTATCCGCTTTCCTACCAGCGATACAAGCTTGGCTGGATACCGATGCAGCAGATCACCCGGAGCGGAACATATACGCTCGATCCGGTAAGCGATCCCGACTCGGACACGATACTTTACGAGATCAAAACTCCGATGTCGGCGAGCGAGAGCTTCATGCTCGAATACAGAAAGAAAATAACGACGAATTTTTCAAATCTCGGCTTCGAGACGAAGATTCCGTCGTCCGGACTGCTGATTTACAGGGTCAACAAGTCTGTTGTTAATCAGACGAATGCTTGGGGCGACGATTATCTTTATGTTTACCGTCCCGGTGAGACAAGCACGACGGCGAGCGCAGGTGATTTATTCAAATCTGCTCTTGATCCGAACAGTAACAGGACAAGTTTCGGTGTTGCGGATTTCGACGCATCGCTCACGGACGGAACGATTTTCTATTCCAACGGTAAGAACAGCGGTATCGTTATCTCCGATGTAAAGTATAATGAGGACTCGTCGCAGATAAGCTTCCATGTTGAGTTCCCCGATTATTCTTCGCTCGGCTTGTGGGAGTTTGTTCCGAACAGTATTGCAATGGATTCAACGGGTATCAAGATAGATACCGACAGCCTCGGCAATCTCTATGCCTGCGTTATGGGCCGCGAAGATTGGAGCTTTATGAACAAGGTGTTCAAGTACGACGGAACATCGTGGACTACTCTCGGTTCGCAATTTTCGGATGTAAGCAGTATGGTTCTCAAGGTTTATAACGACATTCCGTATGTGCTTTATATCAATTCAAGCGGCAGACCCGTTCTTGCAAAATATACGGGCAGCTCATGGCAGACGGTTTACACGGATAACACGGTCAGCTATCCGAATGACATACAGCTTTTTGAGGGCGATTCGGGCTTATACAGTGCATGGACGGTTGACGGAACGACGCTGAGCATTAAGAAAATTACGTCAAGCTCGGTTACGAGCGTTAATTCCTCGCTGACGGCAGATTATTTTGCAAATCCGAGTCTCAGCGCGGTCGGCAATTACATTTATGTAACGTACTGCAATTTCTCTTTCGGAGGAGGAACACAGTACACACAGATAAAAAGATATAACCTGACCTCGGGTCAGTGGGAAAATATTCAGATACCCAATCCGCTTGTTTCGTCTAATCTTCACAGAAGCATAGGCTACAACGGCGAATACTGGACGATCGCGGCAACCTCGGGAAGCAAGCCGATAATAGTTAAGGTTGACGGCGATTCAAAGGTAACTCAATACGAGGTGCCGACAACGATAACCAACATCCTTGAAGCTTCGATGGATATTTCCGAGAACGGTACGGTTTGCGCTTCGCTGATTGCTTCGGGTGAGGACAGTCAGATACTTTATCTTGACGGCGGTGAGTGGAAACAGCTTGGCGGCTCGCCCTGCTCAAACTGCCAGACGGCGGACATGACGATCTATAAAAACAGAGTGTATATCGGCTCGGTGCTCACGGGCACTGGCGCTATCAGCCTGACATATAAGGACTTGCCCGAAAAGGAATTGCCTGAGCTGATCTCCGTTGAGTCTCAGACTGTTACGGTAGCGGACGGATATATTACGGGACTTCCTCAAAAAGCGGCAAACCTCAATCTTTATCTTGAGGCGACCAACGAGGGATATTTCAGATATGAAAAGGTCTGCACGGGCGGACAGGTGCTTCTGTACACTGCCGACGGTGTGCTAGTGAAAAGATACACGATCATCATTAAAGGCGACGTCAACGGCGACGGTGTTGCCGACGGATGCGACGCGGTGCTTATCAATGCCTCAGCGGCAGACATGCTGACACTTGAAGAATGTTTTAAATTGGCGGCGGACACTGACGGAGACGGCACTGTGACGGAAAATGATAACGAATATCCGATAAACAGCGGATTGAATTTATAAAAAATATCAAGAGGGGAGGCGGCGCACTTGCGGAGCAAAAAAGCATTGCTGAACTCGGCGGCTTCACTGCTGCTGGAGTTTGTAACGGTAATATGCGGCTTTATCGTGCCGAGGCTGATTATCGGCACATACGGCTCCGAGGTCAATGCGCTGACTTCTTCGATAACGCAGTTTCTCAGCTATATAGCTCTTGTTGAGGCGGGAGTTGGCGGAGTTATCCGTGCGGCGCTGTATAAGCCGCTTGCCGAGAAAAACAACGCGGCAATGAGCAGTATCATTAAATCAACGGAAAACTTTTTCAGGAAAATTGCTTATATTTTTGTCGGCTATATGGTCGTGCTCGCGGCTGTGTTCCCGATGCTCGTCAACAAAAACTTTGAGTGGGCATTTACCGCGTCATTGGTTATAATAATAGGACTGAGCACCTTTGCACAGTATTATTTCGGTATGACATATACCGTGCTTGTGCAGGCGGATCAGAGGCGGTATATAACCTCGTTTTTGCAAATAGGGACGATAATTCTCAATGCAATCATGGTGGTCGTGTTCATAAAGCTCGGCGCGTCAATTCATATTCTGAAGCTCGCGACCTCGCTGATATATGTGCTCAGACCTGTTTTGCTGAACATCTATGTAAAGAAAAAATATAAAATTGACCGCAAGGCCGAACCCGACAACGAAGCGGTCGCACAGCGCTGGGACGGGCTTGGACATCACATTGCATACTTTGTCAATCTCAACACCGATGTTGTAATTCTTACGATTTTCTCAAAGATTTCATCGTCGCTCGCTCTTGCGGAGGTTTCGGTATATACGGTTTATTATTCCGTTGTCAACGGTATTATGAAAGTGGCGGCCAGTCTCTCTGCAGGTATGGAGGCGGCGCTCGGCGACATGATAGCAAAAAAAGAGTATGAAAATCTCAATAAAAAGTTTAATCTTTATGAGTTCGTGTCGTTCAATCTTGTAACGGTGCTTTTCACATGTGCTGGACTTCTGATAGTGCCGTTCATGAGCGTCTATATGAAGGGCGTCACGGATGCGAATTATATAAGACCTCTATTTGGCTATATTCTCGTGCTTGCCAATGCAATGTATTCGATAAGAATTCCGTATCACAGCGTGGTCTATGCCGCAGGACATTACAGGCAGACGCGCAACGGTGCATTTGCCGAGGCGGGAATAAATATAGCAATTTCCGCAATTCTTGTTTATTTCTACGGAATTGTCGGTGTTGCGCTAGGCACACTCGTTGCGATGACGTTCAGAACGGTTCAGTATGTTTACTATCTTTCAAGGAATATTCTGAAAAGGAGCGTAAAGCACTTCTTTAAGAGAATAATACTTTCGGCTGTCAGCGTCGGATTGTCGGCTCTTGCAGTCAGCCTTGTTCCGAGCTTCGGAACGAAAAGCTACCTCGGCTGGGCGCTTTATGCCTGCGTTGTAGGCATTATCGTGCTGGCGATAACCTGCGGAATTGATTTGATTTTCTGTCGCAGGGACTTTAAGGACGCTATGGCGATAATGCGCGGCACAGTTTTTTCAAAAATAAAAAAATAATTTCAGACAGGAGAAATTTTTATGGCAGTAAAGAATAAGGAAAAAATCTACAAGCTCACATTGACGGCGATGCTTACGGCGTTGATTTTTGTAATGGCATTCACTCCGCTCGGCTATTTAAAAATAGGTGCGGTTTCAATAACATTTATCACGATTCCTGTTGTTATCGGCGCTATCGTCGGCGGACCCTCGGTCGGAACAGTGCTCGGACTGATGTTCGGCGCAACGAGCTTTATTCAGTGCTTTGGCACGGACGCTTTTGGAATGGCGCTTTTGGGAGAAAGCCCTGTTTATACCGCAATTATGTGCTTTGTACCGAGAATTCTCATGGGCTTTTTCTGCGGACTGATTTATAAGGCATTCAGCAAAAAAAACTATCTCAAGGCTGGTACGGCGGTAACATCGTTTTGCGGCGGATTTATCAATACAGTTCTTTTCGTCGGATTCCTTATTCTTCTTTTTTATAATACTCCGGCAGTTCAGGCGCTCGGAACTTCCGTTATAGCAGTTATAACTACACTTGTAACGGCAAACGCCGTTATCGAGTGGATCGCCTGCACGGTCATCGGCTCGGCAGTCTCAATCGCACTGAATAAGGCGCTGAAGAACAGGATATGAACGGTTGCTGAAAGTTAAAAAATAAGAATTAAGAGCATGGGCTCCTCCGGGGTAGCGAAGTGACGGCGCGGTAGTGACAATGGGCTCCTCCTATAGGGGAGCTGTCACAGCTTGTCTGTGACTGAGGGAGTAAATTCAAGCGAACATTGAAAAGAAGCGGTGGCTTTGCGCCGCAAAGCATAAAAACAAGGAACTGTCGTTGAATGAACAGTTCCTTGTTTTTTATTTAACCTTTTTCATTGACCTTGTGAAGTTCAAAAGAATTATCATCAGAATCGGGAAAGCGATGCAGAAGATAAGACCGAATTTCAAAGGATCCATTGTGATCGACGGGCTTGCCTGAGCCGCATCGGAAAGGATTCCCGTTATCCACGGACCGAACGCACAGCCGAAGTCACCGAACATTGCAAGCATGGCGAACATTGCCGTACCGCCCTTTGGAAAAACCTTTGCCGCAAGACTGAAAATCCCGGGCCACATGGTAGAAGCCGAAAGTCCGCAAAGTCCGCATCCGATAAGCGAAACGATCGGAACGGGGACGAGCGACGTCGTGAGATAGCTGACAATGCAAAGTCCCGCGCAAAAGCTCAGCACATGACGCAGGTTAAGCCTGTCGCCAAACGAGCCGTAAAGCACTCTGCCCGAGCCCATAAGCACGGCGAACAGGCAAGGACCGAGTAGATCGCCCGTGAATTTGCTGACACCGAGACTCTTTTCGGCAAAGGTCGAAGCCCATTGAGCCATTGCAATTTCGCTTGCGCCGGCGCAGAGCATGAGAAGCGCACAGATAATAAAGGTCGGTTCTCTGAAAAGCTCGGGAATTCTCATTTCGCTCTCACCCTCGGGAACAGGCGGAACGATAGGAACTCTCATAAAAGCGAACATGTTGATTATAGGAATGATCGCCCATATGATCGGCATGTAGATCCAGTTTCCCGTGCCGATAAATTTGATTGCAAACGTCGTGATCAGCACAACCGAAGCCTGACCCCAGCAATAGAACGAATGGAGAAAAGCCATTTCGCCCGACTTGTTGCTGAGCGGTAAGCCCTCGATTATCGGGCTGACAAGAACCTCGATAAGACCCGAGCCGATTGCATAAATAATAATGGGAATAATAAGCCCGACAAAGTGATTTTCGAACGCTCTCGGCAGGATTCCCAAGAGGATAAGTCCTGCCGCCGCAAAGACATGAGCAAAGACAATGGATATCCGATATCCGACCTTTGAAATGATTTTTACCGATGTGAAATCAATAAAAATCTGCGACACAAAGTTAATAAGTATAAGCCAACTTATTTGTGAATAGTGAAGTCCGAATTCATCCTGAAAAATTACATAAAAAAGGGATGCTAAATTATTTATTATCGCCTGAACAAAATATCCTGCGTAACAGGCGATTTTTGTGGAAGTGTATTTGCTGTTATTCGTCATCTTCGGACATATCCTCTTTCTCTTTGTTGCTGTCTTTCCAGTACCACCAGCGGAGCTTCTTTTCGTCGGGCTTCGGGGTATTGGCAAAATAAACCGCTGTTCTCATCTCGTAGAGAATGACCTTGTCGGCAACATCGCCGCTCTCAACACAATAGTCAAGGTAGAAATTGTCGCCCTCCTTGCCGATAAGCTGAGAGGTCTCCGTAATTTCAAGAACTCTGAAAGCCTCCTTTGCCTCATCGGTCAGAAAGCTGAGCTCATCTATTTTATAATTTTTGGGTGTTTTATCCTTTTTTCTGAAAAACATTTTCATTACCTCCGATAGAGGTATTCTAACATAATTGAAAATATAAGTAAAGAGTTGAAAACAAAATAATATTATGGTATTATTATAACCGTATTTTAAATCAGAGGATGGAAAAAATGAAGGTTGCACAGGACTTTTTGAATACGCAGGATTTCGTCGTTGTTGATATTGAAACGACGGGGCTGAACTGCAAAACGGACGATATAATTGAAATTTCAGCCGTCAGAGTTGAAAATGATATTGTCACGGACGAATTTTCTCATTTGATCCATACCGACAAGGAGATAAGCCCGTTTATTTACGGCTTGACGGGTATAAACAATGCTATGCTCGAAAATGCCGACGATATTTCGACCGTGCTTTGCGAGTGGTTCGATTTTGTCGGCAATATGCCTATAGTCGGACACAATATCGGCTTTGATATGCGTTTTATTTCGTGGAATTCGGCGCTGCTTTTCGGCGAGAAGCCCTGCAACAGAACGCTTGACACCCTGCGCTTTGCAAAGGAGATGCTTCCCGAGCTGGGTCATCACAAGCTGTCTTTTTTGAAAGAGTATTTCGGAATAAGCGGCGCGTCTCACCGTGCGCTTGACGATTGCAGAACGACATATGAGCTGGTTGAGATACTCAAGAAAAAGGCGGCAGGCTCGGTTTGATTTTTGTTTAAATGAAGAAAATTACCAAGGTTTCCCGTCGGCGGAGTATCATTATTTTATCGGTCTTTATCCCCTCCGTCGTCAATGACGACACCTCCCCTTAAATCATTTAAGGGGAGGCTGAAAACTAAAATCAGTTCGATAATATAGGAAAAAATAGACGTAGAAGCTATCTAAGCCTCCCCTTGAAGCAAGGGGAGGGGGACCGCTTGCGGTGGTGGGGATTTAGAACTGTCTTTTTTGATATTCAATAATATCATTTTAAAACCTTTCGACTTCGGCACAAAACACCGACTGATGACTGCCGCATTGAAAATTACATAGGAAAATTATAAAAAGCGATAATTTTATTAACAAAAACACTTTACAAACCCGATATCGGGTGGTATAATACTAACGTTGTGTTTCCGCTTTCTCGGATTACGGGTTTTACCGCCACGCGGTGTTCACCTGCCGTAACCTGGGAGGTCGGCGCAAAATAATAATTTAATGAGGTGAAAATTATGACACAGGCAGAGAAGCAGGCTATCATGGCTGAGTATGCTCTTCACGAGGGTGACACAGGTTCACCGGAGGTTCAGATCGCAGTTCTTACAAAGAGAATCAACGACCTTACCGAGCATCTCAAGACTCACAAGAAGGATCATCATTCAAGAAGAGGCCTTCTCAAGATGGTTGGTCACAGACGTAACCTTCTTGCTTACTTGCAGAAAGTTGATATCGAGAGATATCGTGCTATCATCGCAAGACTTGGTATTCGTAAATAATTTCGGCTTCATGAGGCAGACAGCATTCTTTTACTGTCTGCCTCAGTGTCGATTTTAAAAAAGTATCTATTTGTCGGGCAGCTTATCGGCTTTAGCAGTGAATCGACAGCTTGAAGCTCAAACTGCGGATTTATTGCTAAATCCTTGCCCGACGTAGAAATAAATTTTACAGAGAGGTATAAAAAATGTTTTTCAAGGATTTCAAAAAGTTTGAAACAACTCTTGCAGGACGTCCGCTCGTAGTCGAGACTGGTAAAATGGCTCAGCTTGCAGGCGGCTCATGTCTTATCCGTTACGGTGAGACTGAGGTTCTTTGCACAGCCACAATGGCAGACAAGCCCAGAGAGGGCGTTGATTTCTTCCCTCTTTCGGTTGATTTTGAGGAGAAGCTCTATTCCGTAGGTCGTATTCCCGGTTCATTCCAGCGCCGTGAGGGCAAGGCTTCCGAGAAGGCAACACTTGCTTCCCGTGTTATCGACCGCCCGATTCGTCCGCTTTTCCCGAAGGATATGCGTAACGATGTAGGTGTTGTTGCAACGGTTATGTCCGTTGATCCCGATTGCTCGCCCGAGATCACCGCTATGATCGGTGTTTCGGTTGCTATTTCAATTTCAGCTATTCCGTGGGACGGCCCGATCTCAGGCGTTTCCGTTGGTCTTATTGACGGTGAGTACGTCATCAACCCGACCGAGGAGCAGAGAAAGGTTTCTCAGATGGCTGTTACGGTTGCTTCTACCAAGGATCTTGTTGCTATGATCGAGGCAGGCGCAAACGAGGTATCCAATGAGGATATGTTCGACGGAATCATGTATGCTCACAAGGTAAACCAGGAGATCGTTAAGTTTATCGAGGGTATCCGTGCCGAGGTTGGCAAGGAGAAGATCGACTTCCCGTCAAATGATCCGGCTCCCGAGATGTTCGAGGCTATCAAGGAGTTTGCTATCGACGACGTTAAGGTTGCTCTTGACACCGACGACAAGAGAATCCGTGATGAGGCTCTTCGTCCGATCTATGCCGCTGTTCATGAGAAGTTTGATGAGGTTTATCCCGACGATATTGCTAAGATCGACGACTGCATGTATAAGCTCCAGAAGTTCATCGTTCGCCGCTGGCTTCTTGACGAGGGCAAGCGTGTTGACGGACGCGGAATCGACGAGATCCGTCCGCTTAATGCAGAGGTTGACCTCCTCAGCCGTGTTCACGGTTCAGGTATGTTTACCCGCGGTCAGACACAGTGTCTTTCGGTTACAACACTCGGACCCATGAGCGATGTTCAGATGCTCGACGGTATCGACAACGAGACCGAAAAGAGATATATCCACCACTACAATTTCCCGTCATACTCAGTTGGCGAGACTCGTCCGAGCAGAGGACCGGGACGTCGTGAGATCGGTCACGGCGCACTCGCAGAGAGAGCACTTCTTCCCGTTATTCCGTCGGTTGAGGAGTTCCCGTACTGCATCCGTGTTGTTTCCGAGGTTCTTTCCTCAAACGGTTCAACATCACAGGGCTCAATCTGTGGTTCAACTCTTTCACTTATGGCAGCAGGTGTGCCGATCAAGGCTCCCGTTGCAGGTATCTCCTGCGGACTTATCACCGAGGGCGACCGCTTCATGACAATGGTTGATATCCAGGGTCTTGAGGACTTCTTCGGCGACATGGACTTCAAGGTTGCAGGTACAAAGAAGGGTATCACCGCTATTCAGATGGACCTCAAGGTTCACGGACTTACTCCCGAAATCATCAAGGAAGCTCTTGAAAAGACATACAAGGCTCGTTGCTACATTCTTGACGAGATCATGCTTCCGGTTATTCCCGAGCCGAGAAAAGAGCTTTCAAAGTATGCTCCGAAGATGCTTTCAACTAAGGTTCCCGTTGATAAGATCGCCGAGGTTATCGGTAAGCAGGGTAAGGTTATCCAGAAGATTTGCGCAGAGTGCGATTGTAAGGTTGACGTTGAAGAGGACGGAAGCGTATTTGTTTGCTCTCAGGATATTGAGAACGCAAAGCGCGCTATCTTCATGATCGAGACTATCGCTAACGATCCCGAGGTCGGTGCGATTTATAAGGGCGTTGTAACAAGAATTATGGACTTCGGCGCATTCGTTGAAATTGCTCCGGGCAAAGAGGGTCTTGTTCACATCAGCCATCTTGATGTCAAGAGAGTTGACAAGGTAACAGACGTTGTCAACGTTGGCGATGAGGTTATCGTTAAGGTCCGTGAGATTGACGAGCAGGGCAGAATCAATCTTTCGCGCCGCGAGGCTCTTATCGAGGTTGAGGGTCTTGTTCCCGAAAACGAGATTTCCGACGCTCCGAGACGTCCGTCAGGCGACCGCCGCAGAGGCGGCCCGAGAGGCGGAAGAAGAGACCACAAATAATCAATAAGCAATAATTGAGGCTGTATCATGGCTCACTTGAGCTATGGTGCAGTCTTTTTTTGTCAGAAATAATTATATAAAGCGTGGGCTCCTCCTACGGGGGAGCTGGCGGCGAAGCCGACTGAGGGAGTAAAATTTCATCAAACCTAAACACTCCTTCCGATTTCGGCGCAATCCGCCGAAGCCGCCTCCACTGCAATGGAGACAGGAGTGTTCCTGTGCCGAAAGCATTTCATCAGATTTTCACGGTACGAAAAATATAAATTATAATTTTTTTGCGTCAAGCATTGATTTTTGTGTCGAATTATGATAACTTTATTATATACATTTTGTAAACTTTGTCAGGAGGGTTTTAAATGAAAAAGTTTATGAAAAAAGCAATTACGATCATACTTACTTGCGTCATGGCTTTCAGCGCAGTGACTTGCTTCGCCGCAGACGGAAAGCAGTATTTTGATTACGGTACATATGTTGTTCTGGGCGACAGCGTTGCCAGCGGACACAACGACCTTGTTTATGTTGATTCCGAATTCAAGCGTGTTGAAAATTCCTACGGCGCGTTTGTTGCCGATGAGCTTGGCGTTGAATATATTCCCATGGCTTGCCCCGGAACGAGAACTATTGATATGCGCTACATGCTCGAGGACGATTTTCAGGCTGACGATTATCTTTTCCATGATGCTCATGATGTTGAGGTCATGAAAACAAGAATCCCCGAATACCGCAAGGCAATTTCCGAAGCGGGACTTATTACTCTAGGTGTAGGCGGCAATGACTTCGGCACATTCCTCACATGGGTTATTGCCGATGAGCTTGAAAAATACGAGTCATGTGCTGATTATGTTAAGGCTTTGAGAGATCTTATGGAGCAGGGCGGAGCGGACAACGATATACTCGCTAACCTTGACAAAGCAATTGAGCTTGCAAAGCTTATGGGCGCAATGCCTGAGCTCATGCAGGTTTTGCCGAAGGCTATTAAGTACGGCATTGAGAACTTTGCAAAGAATTGGGATATCGTTATTGAGGATATTCTTGCGCTCAACCCCGATGTTAAGCTTCTTGTTATAGGCATGTTTGATAACGGTGTCAAGAACGAGGAAGATGCCGCCGCCAGTGAGGCAGGAACGACCATTCCGAGTATAGGACAGATGGTTGTTGACGCGGCTAATACCCCGATGAAGGAGGGCGCAAAAAAGTACGGCTATACCTTCGTTGACACAACAGGCACAATTTGCGATACCTACCACCCGAAAAAGGAAGGCTACAGACACATTGCTGACAGAATTCTTGCGGCTCTTCCCGATGCGAGATTCCCGTATACGGACGTTTCGGTTGATTCCGAGTATTATAACGACATTCAGTTTATGTACACAAACGGCTATATGAACGGGATTACCGACACAGAATTTGGTCTTGATTCCGCTTTGACAAGGTCGGCACTTGTACAGGCACTTTACAATATCGCAGGTGCGCCTGCGGTTGAAGCCGAGAATGTAACCTTTACCGATATTGACAGTGCTGATCCGATATTTAATGCGGCAGCTTGGGCGGTGAACAACGGTATTCTGAGCGCAAAGGACGGAAAGTTTGCTCCCGAAAAAGAGGTTACTGTTATTGATTTTGCGTTGAGTCTGGTTAAGCTTTCCTTTGCGGGAAATCTTGTTCTTGCAAAGGCGGTAAAGACTATCGCACTGGCATTCAATATCATCAAGGATTTTGGATTTGCGAGCTTTAGCGCAACGATTACCAGAGCGCAGGCGGCACAAAGACTTGCCGATTATTGTATCCTTTAATTTAAAAGGTTGAGCCGTGAGAGTAATTCCACTCTCACGGCTTTCTTGTTTTAATACGTTTTATTGGCAAAAAAGTAAATTATTGTTATAATGTTTTTGCCCAAATAAAAATATAAGGAGGAATAAAAATGGACATTACAACATTTCTGACGAGGGTATTGGCTTCAATAGCATTGCTTCCGTTTGGATTTGGTGTGATATTGACGATAGCAATAGGCTATCCGATAGAAGTAATTCTTCATTTGCTCGGGCTTATGTAAGTTATAACAGATTATGCAAAAACCGCTGTTCGGGATTTTCCTGAACAGCGGTTTGTTATTGTTAAATTATCTTTTAACCCTGTGCGTAAGCGCCGACCTGCATCATGAAGTCGCCGATCTGTGCGCCGAACTCGGGAGCACCGTCCATGATGAGCTTACCGTGCTTTGTGGATTCGAGCATATCGTCCGTTGAAAGGAGGATACCGAATGCACTCTCAAGGCAATCAAATCTCATGGTGAAGAAAGGCATAGCTCTCTTGTATGTGCCGCGGCCTGCTCTGGTCTTGCCGGCCTTAACACGAAGGAAAGCGTTGACCTCGGGATGTCCGTCAACCGCCCATGCATAAACACGGTCGGGGCTCTTCTTTGCCCAATCATGAACGCCCTCGTGGCCGTTCTTGTTGAGCTGGCTGATGCCCGATGAAAGGAGATAGAAGAAGCACTTGCAGGCGAGAACCTGTGTTGCCTCGTCTTCCGGACAAGCTTTGATGTTAAGAAGCGATGACATCTTGAGAAGAACAGCCATAAACGCTGCAAACTCAACGGGCTTCTTAAGAACACCCTTCATCTTCGGGAGGGTTGCCGGAGCAATCTTGCCCTTGAAGAAAGCATTCATAGCTTCCATTGACTTAAACTCAAGCTCAATGTGAGCGTTTGTAGCAACTTTATCCGCACAAACTTTCCATTCGCCGTTGTTGACTGTAAAGTGCGTTGCATACTTGCCGAAGGGGGCATCGGGATCCAAACAGCTGACCTGATAGATGCAGTGAATGTGCTCGAATTTCTTAGCGAGCTTCGGATCGTCGTTAGCAATGACTTTGAGCAGCGGCAATGCAGAGTTAAGGAAGATTTTATTGGTTAACAATACATCATTTGCCATTATCAATCATTCCTTTCGGTATTATACATCGTCGTCCCAGTTGTCGTCTTCTTCGAAGTCCTTATTCATAGCCTCACGAACAGCGGCGATGATACCGTTGCAGTCGATGCCGAGCATTGACATGATGTCCTCGTGGAGACCGATGGGAGCGAACTTATCCTGGAGACCGAGACGGGTGAATGCACAGCCCTTACCTGCTTCAGCCATAACCTCGGCAACAGCGCCGCCGAGACCGCCGAGAACAGTGTGATCCTCAACAGTGATGATACGGCGAGTATCCATAACTGCCTTGAGGATAGCTTCCTTATCAATGGGCTTGATTGTGTGCATATCAAGAACACGAACCTTGAGTCCGTCAGCTTCCTCGAGGAACTTAGCTGCCTGGTAAGCCTGGAATACACAGGAACCGCAAGCGATAACCGTGATATCTGTACCCGGGTTAACCTCGATAGCCTTGCCTACCTCGAACTTGTACTCACGAGGATAATCCTTGCCGTAAAGAGTACGGTCGAAACCGCGGTTGATACGGATATAGTAAGGACCGAAGTTCTCGTAAGCTGCCTTAACTGCTTCTGCTGTCTCAATACCGTCAGCGGGGCAGATAAGAGTGATGTTCGGCATTGAACGGATAACTGCCATATCGCAGATAGCGTGGTGAGTTGAACCCGCCTGGCCGAATGATGTACCCGAATGGGTAGCAATGATCTTTGCGTTAACGTTCTGATAGCAGATATCTGTATGAATCTGATCTGCAGAACGAAGAGATGCGAATGTTGAGAAAGTTGAAACGAAGGGAACAAGTCCTGCCTTAGCCATACCTGCTGCCATACCGAACATGTTCTGCTCGGCAATACCTACGTTGAAGAAACGATCCGGAAATTCCTTGCCGAATACGCCGATCTTTGTAGAACCTGCAAGGTCAGCCGAAAGACCGACGATTTCCTTATGCTCACGACCGAGGTCAACAAGTGTCTGGCCGTAGATTTCCGCTGTTGAAAGCTCTGTGGATTCAAGAGCTGTATATGAAAGTCCGCCTGCCATTATTTTGCCTCCTTTTCTACACGAGCAATACGCTTCTCATAGTGCTTCTTAAGGCTTTCCTTAGCCTCTTTATACTTAGCCTCGTCAACTGCGCCGTAATGCCAGTGGTAATCGTCCTCCATGAAGTCGATACCCTCACCCTTGATGGTGTTGGCAATGATCATAACGGGAGCGTCGGGCTCGCCGAGAGCGTAGTCGATTGCGTTTGAAAGCTCCATCATGTTGTGACCGTCGATGTCAAATACATGGAAGCCGAATGCGCGCCACTTGTCAGCGAAGGGCTCAAGGGGCATAACATCCTCTGTGCGGCCGTCGATCATGCACTTGTTACGGTCAACGAACGAAATAACGTTTGTTGCGTGGAATGCGTTGATTGACATAGCTGCTTCCCAGTTTGAACCCTCGTCGCACTCGCCATCGCCGAGGATACAGTATGTCTTGTAATCCTTGCCGAGAACGCGGGCTGCAAGAGCAGTACCGAGAGCGATTGAAAGTCCGTGACCGAGAGAACCTGTTGAAGCGTCAACGCCTACAACCTTGTTTGAGTCAAGATGAATACCCATCTTTGAGTTTGTGAGGTTGAAGGTCTTGAGCTGCTCGGGATCGTTGTAACCGAAGTCACAAAGAACGGGAGCGTAAGCGATTCCCGAATGACCCTTTGAAAGGATGAAACGGTCTCTGTCCTCCCAGTTGGGATCGTCCTTTTTGATGTTGAGGTACTTGTGGTAGAGAATGGTCAACATATCCATAACGCTCATACCGCCGCCGATGTGGCCGCTGCCTGCCCAGTATGTAGTATCAAGGCAGAGGTTACGAAGCTCAAAAGCTTTCTTCTCAAGAGCCAACCATTCCTGTTTGGTCAATGCCATAAGAGTTTTCCTCCCTATTTTTATTCTTTTTTACACGGGCGGCAAAGCTCAGCCGCCCGTGATTGATTATCTTATCTGAAACTTAAAAAGCTTCAGGATGATCCTTTTTAACAACCTTGAATGCCTCGTCAGCTACCTCAATCGTGTGCTTGATATCAGCATCGGAAAGAGCATAGTTGATGAAGTGGTTGTGGTGACCTGCGAAGAATATGCCTCTCTTGACGCACTCCGCGATCCATGCCTGATGGAGCATCATTGTGTCGTCGTTGGCAATTCTGAGGTAGAAGAGTGACGGCTCACCGGAAACAACAAGGTCAAATCCGTTGTTCTTTCCTGCTTCCTTAAGACCGTCAGTGAGCTTCTTGCCCTTTTCCATAAGGATTGACGGGAGGTTGAGCTCTCTCATCTTGGTGATGTTTGCGATACCTGCCGCGAAGGGGATAGCGCTCATCCAGTAAGAACCTGTGTAGGACATTCCTGAAACAGCGTCCTTGAGGAAATCCTTACCGCAAAGGCAGGATACGTTCCAGCCGTTGGCGATAGCCTTACAGAAGCAGATCATATCAGCCTCGAAGCCGTAGTAGTGGTCGGAACCTGCAAGGTCAAGACGGAAGCCTGCGCGAACGTCATCGACGATAAGTACGATGCCCTTCTCTGTGCAAAGGTTACGAACCTTCTGCCAGTAGCCGTCTGCCGGAAGCTGGTTGTCAAAATAGTTACCGTGAAGGTAAGGAGTTGAGATGAATGCAGCAATTTCGCCGTCATGCTCATTAACGAGCTTCTCAAGAGCGTCAAAGTCGTTCCAGTCAACATAAAGGTTGTTGGCAACGTCCTCGGGGAGAATGCCCGGATAGTCGATCTTCTGAACGACTGCGGAAACACCGTGATAGAAGCCGTTTACGAAGATGATCTTCTTTCTGTGAGTTGCGTTACGGGCAGCCATGATAGCAAGCGTTGTAACGTCATTACCGTTCTTTGCGAAGAAAGCCCAGTCAGCTGTGTTGACTGTGTCAACCATAAGCTCTGCAAGCTCAACCATCTTGTAGGACGGAGAGGTTACGCAGTTGCCGATCTTAGCCTGCTCGAGAGCAGCCTTGTCAACGTCGGGATCGCCGTAACCGAGAATGTTCGGACCGTATGCGCACATATAGTCGATGAACTTGTTGCCGTCAACATCCCAGAAGTATGTACCCTTAGCCTTCTCTGAGAAGAAGGGCCATGCGCTTACGGGAATGAAGTTACCTTCAGCCGGGCCGAGATGACCGTAAACACCTGAAGGGATTACTTTGATAGCACGATCAAACCACTCATGGCTCTTCTCGTACTGATTTATTTTAAAATTAGCCATTTTTCGTATCCCCCTTATGCAAGATAGAGACCGACTCTGTCAAGAATTCGGTTCATATTATCGAGCATGTTAATCATGCCGTTCATTGTGATGGTACCCTCGCCGATCTTAGCCATGGCGCTTACCTTACCGTTGAAGAGGTCGTTTGCAAGCTGCATTGAACCGAACTCCATAACGGCACGGGGATCCTCGGGAGCCTTTTTGATTGTAACAAGGTGGCCGTTCTTAGCATGAATAGTAGCCTTCGGGCCGCCCTTGATGGACATCATGATGTCGCCGTCAATGATATGCTCAGCGGAGAACTTACCGATCTCGTCGTGGTTACCGATCTGAGAAATTGCAACGGAGATGGTGTAGAAGAGAAGGGATGTGCTTGTTCTGAAGAATTCCTCATCCTTGAGGTCCTCCTCGCTTGCACGCATGTAGTTTGAAAGCATGTCGGTGAGCTTTGTGAATGTATTCAAAAGGAACTTAATGTGAAGGAAACCTTTTGAGGGAATAGGTGTAACAGTTCCGTCGATAAGTCCGTTAAACTTCTCGCATGATGAGAACGGGAGCTTAACGTCGCAGTCTGTACAGCCCTGCTCCATACGGCATCTGCCGTTTTTGAATGTAAGTGTTGCAGACGGGCCGTCCTTAACTTCAAAACCGATGGAAATCGGCTTAATGTCAGCTACAAGGGCGCTTGCCTTCGGGTCAAGCTCGCACAGGTTTTCGAGTGTGCCGAGCACGGCATACATGTTGATGTATGCAAGTGTTTTTGCATCTGTCAAGGTGCATTCCTCCTTATCGCTTTTATTCAAAGCATATTTTCCATTACATTGTACCAAATAAAACATGCAAAGTCAAATGAATTTGACCAAAAAATAACAATTTTTTGTTAATTTATTATGTCTTTTTATTGTTTTTGTTCAAATAATTCTCATTAAAGAATTACGAAAATGTTTTTATAAGCCGATATTGATGTTAAAATTAACAAACATTATCAACAATGAATTATTCCTGAGCTTCTTCCTGCTCATTTTCGGAAATATTCTGTTCCTCGGCGGGGCTTTCGCCGTTATCCTCGGTAACGGGCTGTTCTTCGGCGGAATTTTCCGCATTTTTCTCTTCGGCTGTCGGAGCGTCCTCCTCGGCGATCGGCTCCTCGTCAAATTCCGACGGAGCGTCGCCGAGAACGATAATACCGTTAGTTTTTTCTCTGCCGCATGGGAGTATGACGGGCGAAGCGAGCGAATAAACGTCCGTGCACATGTCCTCAAGGGCAAAAACGTGGCGGCCGTAATCGTCAAGCCTGTCAAAGTCGGAAGCCTTGGTGACGATCGGCTTGGTTGCCTTGTCCTTGGCTTCTTTGAGAATTTCCTTACCCTTGTCGTTCATTGCGAGAACGTGGATATACGGCGGCTCACCCTTGTAATCGTCGGCAAGGAAGCCCATGAAAGCGTGAAAGACGATTCGTCTGATTCGGGCATGGGAATAGCGCTTTGTTTTTGCAAGCTGATAAAGCTCTTCGAGGGAGCTTGCCTTGAGCGCGGCGTCGTGAATTCTGTATTCAATACCCTCGCTGACGTCGGGCGAAAGTCCGATATCCTCGGCGCTGAGCTGACGCATACAGCAGAGAATACCGAATTCGAGCTTGGAGTTGGGGCAGGGGGCAAAGCTGTTTTCCTCCTCGCGGTGATAAATGTCGGCAACCGACTGAGGAACATACATTTCCCACTCGTTGCTGCCCGAGAGCATCATCTGACGTATATCCGATGCGCTGGCAAAGTTGTCGCTTCTCATAAGCGAATCGTGGGCGGCGCCGATGCGCTTTATCGTCATCGGGATCATGTCCGAGCCGAGCTTGTCCAATGCCTGAAGATATTCGATGCCGAGGGTGTTGTTCGGCTCCTCGAGAATATCAAAAAAGCGGTTGCCGCAGACGGCTTTGAGAGCCTCAGAGCGTGCCGAGGCAAAGCTCAGACCGTATTCGAGATTTTCTTTCAGACGCTCTGCAACTGCTTCGCTGTTGATCGCGTTCTTACATTCAATAAGCTCGTCAATGTTGCCGCACTCACTGCCGAAGCTGAGCATATCGACACAGCCGAGACTGTTGAGCAGTGAAACTCCGCCGTAAGCAAAGCGCTGAGCAAAGGACGTGCTCCAAAGCGTCGGCATTTCGATAACAAGGTCAATGCCGTTCTTGACAGCCATTTCCGCTCTCGCCCATTTTGAGATGAGAGCCGTTTCACCTCGCTGAACATAGTTCGAGCTCATAACGGCGACGACGTGCGTCCATTCGCCGAGCTCCTTGCTTTTTTCGATTTGATAAGCATGACCGTTGTGGAAGGGGTTGTATTCCGCAACAATTCCTCCGATTTTCATAAAATTCCTCCATAAAAACATATATTGTATAAAAAATGCGAAAAAACTCAATCTTTGTCTTGAAAAAACAAAGTTACAGTAATATAATATAACAGAAATCTTTTTGATACAATATCTTGGAGGGAAAAATTTTGAAGATTCTCGTTGTCAACGCAGGAAGCTCGTCACTCAAGTATCAGCTTATTGATATGGAAAACGAGTCCGTTCTTGCAAAAGGAAACTGCGAACAGATCGGAACCGAAAGCACATTTACGCATAAGGTGCCGTCAGACGAAACCAAAAACATTAAGGCTTTGCCGATGGAGATGCAGGATCATGCCGCAGCTCTTAAGATTGTTCTTGACACTCTTGTTGATGCCGAGCACGGCGTTATCGGTTCGGTCAAGGAGATCGACGCTGTAGGTCACCGTGTTCTTCACGGCGGCGAAAAGTTCAGCGGCTCTGTTCTCGTGGACGATAAGGTTGAGGAGGCTATCAAGGAGTGCTTCGACCTCGGACCGCTTCACAATCCCGCAAACCTTACGGGCATCAAGGCATGTCAGAAGATCATGCCCGACGTTCCTCAGGTTGCCGTATTCGATACAGGCTTCCATCAGACAATGCCCGACTACGCATATATGTATGCTCTTCCGTATGAGTATTACGAGAAGTACGGCATCCGCCGTTACGGCTTCCACGGCACATCTCACCGCTTCGTAAGCAAGAAGTGCGTTGAGCTTCTCGGTAACCCCGAGCACAGCAAGATAGTAACCTGCCACCTCGGCAACGGTTCTTCAATTTCAGCAGTTGTTGACGGCAAGTGCTTTGATACAACAATGGGCGTAACTCCTCTTGAGGGCATCATGATGGGCACACGCTGCGGCTCGATCGACCCGGCTATCGTTCCCATTATAATGAAAAAAGAGGGTCTCACTCCCGACGAGATGGACACCGTGATGAACAAAAAGTCCGGTATGCTCGGTCTTTGCGGCACAAGCGACAACAGAACTATTGAGTCGAGAGCGAAAGAGGGAGACGAGAGAGCAAAACTCATCGAGTCCATGCTCTGCCATCAGCTCACTAAGTACATAGGCGGCTATGCTGCGGCAATGGGAGGACTTGATGCTATCGTATTCACAGGCGGTATCGGCGAGAACAACCCGCAGTACAGAGACCGTGTATGTGACAAGCTCAAGTTCATGGGTGTTGAGATAAACTATGAAATCAACGACAAGCTCAAGAGAGGTCCCGAGGGCGAGATCTCAACTCCGAACTCCAAGGTTAAGGTATATGTTATCTGTACCAATGAGGAGCTTATGATCGCAAGAGACACCAAGGAGATCGTCGAAGCTCTTTAATATGAAAGTATTGATAGATGCGGACGGCTGTCCCGTTGTTGATCTGACGGTGAGACTTGCTGAAAAATACGGCATTGAGTGCACAATTCTATGCGACACATCGCACGAATTCAACCGTGAGGGAGCGAAAACCGTCGTAGTCGAAAAGGGTGCGGACAGCGTTGATTTCAGAATAGTCAATCTTGTCGGCGAGGGCGATATAGTAGTTACTCAGGATTACGGACTTGCCGCCATGTGCCTTGCAAGGAAGGCGATACCCGTCAGCCAGAACGGAATGGTATATACCGATAAAAACATAGATCAGCTTTTGTTCACACGCTATGTTTCCAAGAAGATAAGAAAAGCCGGCGGCAGAATGAAAGGTCCGTCCAAGCGTACTCCCGAACAGGACAAAGCATTTGCAGCGGCTCTCGAAAAGCTCATTCAAGCATAAAATAAAACCTGCCTCAGCGATGGGGCAGGTTGATTTTTTCGGTCATGCTTTTTTAGGCTTCTTCTTGTTTCTTATAAATCCGATTGCAAGGCTGATAACGAGCATCACCAAACTGACGCTGACCCAGCAGAAGCCCATTGAATAAAGAGGAAGCTTTTGACAGAGTGAGGTAATGAAGCCGAGTGAAAGTCCGGCTTCGTCGCAGGCATAAATAACGCTGATAACACCTGTGCCGCCGATAACGAGCGGATAAACATAACGGTTCTTCTTCCAAAGCCTGTCGCTGAGTCCGAGGATAATGAGCACGATAGCCATTGGGTAGATCGCATTAAGAATCGGAATCGAAATGCTGAGAATTGCCGTCAGACCGAGGTTGCAGACCAAGAAAGAAAAAGCGATGATGATGCAAACCCATTTGCGATAGCTTATCTTTTTGAAAATTACCGAGAAAAACTGCGAAATGGAATTGATGAGACCGACGCAGGTTGTAAGGCACGCAAGTGTAAAAATAGCGGCGAGGAGAATCGCACCCGGTGCGCCGAAAAGCTGATATACGATACAGCGAAGCGTCCATGCTCCGTTCTCCTGAATAGGATAAACGCCTGAGCTTGCCGCGCCCATGTAGGAGAGCATTATGTAAACAGCGGCAAGAATCGAGCCTGCGATTATACCTGCGAAAACAGTATGGCGAACAAGATCCTTTTTCTCTTTAAGTCCGAATGTGCCGAGCGTGGTGGCGATTACAAGGCCGAAGTTGAGGGCGGCGATGGTGTCCATTGTCTGATAACCCTCCGAGAAGCCCTTAAAAAATGCACCGTTTCGGTAGGCTTCCTGAGCCGGGGCGATGTTGGCCTCACCCTTGAATAAAAAGCTTATAAAAAGGAAAACGATAAGAATGAGCAGGCTCGGGGTCAGCACATTGCCGATTCTGCTGACGAGCTTGCCGGGCGTCATGCAAAGCCAAAGAGCGACAAGGAAAAAAACGAGCGAATAAACGATCATCCAAAGCTTCACGGACTGTCCCTCGGGGAGGTATGGAGCAACAGCCATTTCAAACGGAACAGATGCCGCCCTCGGTATTCCGAGTCCGGGTCCGATCGAGAGATAAATCAAAACGGTAAAGATAAGCGAAAAATGCTTACCCACATTTTGAGCCAAACGGTCAAGTCCGTCAAATTCGGCAACTACGATAACACCCAATACCGGGAGAATAACCGCCGTTGCGAGAAATCCGACCATTGCGGCGATTGAATGATCACCTGCGTTCTGACCGAGGAACGGGGGAAAAATAAGGTTACCTGCGCCGAAAAAGAGCGAAAACAGCATGAAGCTTATCAATGTCATTTTTCTTTTTGTTAGTTTCATTTGATCCCATCCTTTAACTTTTGAAATCTGCATGAGGGCATAAAAAAACCCGTCCCAAATCTCTTTGAGACGAGTACAAAACTGTACAAAATACCCGTAAATAGCCCTTCAGTCAGTGATTATATCATTTTAATATGGGAGTGTCAATAGAATCAGAATGTTAATAAAGAAATTAAGAAAAAAGTATGAATTTCTATTGACAAATGCGTTTGACGGGACTATAATATAGAAAAATTTGAAGGTTGGAGGAAGCTTGATGTTAAACAAGAAAATTAACAATCGATTTTATTATTACCATCACTGCGGCCTTTCTGCCTTTGCAAAAATCGGCTAAAATGATGGCTTTTCGCCGTTGCCGAAAAATAAAAGAGTAGAGATTCCGCATAGAAGATTCGTTGAGAATATGCTATGCGGATTTTTTATTGTCATTATCATCTAAGCGAGGGATATCCAAATGAACAATTTGCAAAATGCACGAAGAACAATCGAAAAAATCGACGCCGAAATGGCAGAGCTTTTTGAAAAGAGAATGAAGGCGGCTGAGGTCGTTGCAGAGTTCAAAAAAGAAAACGCACTGCCGATTGAGGATAAAAAGCGTGAAGCGGAGCTGACCGCAAAGAACAGCGAGTTTGTTTCATTTGAATATAAGCCCTATTACGAAAGCTTTATACAGAATGTTATGGACGTCTCAAAGAAATATCAGAAGCGGGTGCTTGAGGGCATGAAAATTGCCTACAGCGGAGTTGAAGGCGCATTTGCCCATATCGCCGCGAGGAGAATTTTTAAGTGCGGCGAGACTGTTTCCTGCCCCGATTTTGACAGCGCATATAAAGCCGTTGAGGACGGAGACTGCGACTGTGCCGTTCTGCCGATCGAGAACAGCTATGCGGGCGATGTTGACCGTGTGCTCGATCTTGCTTTCCACGGGAATCTCACCGTTTCCGGAATTTACGATATGCCGCTCGGTCAGAGCCTGCTCGCAAAGCCGGGTACTGATATTGACGATATCACCGAGGTAAGAAGCCATCCGCAGGCACTCTCACAGTGTATGCCTTATCTCAAGCGACACGGCTGGAAGCTCACTCAGGCGGTCAATACCGCCGTTGCCGCAAAGTCGGTAGCCGAGGGCGACAGAAATGATATCGCCGTTGTTGCTTCAAAGGACACGGCGGAGCTTTACGGCTTGAAGATTTTGCAGGAGGACATCAACGAGAACAAAAACAACACAACGAGGTTTGCCGTTTTCACAAGAGCCGAATGTAAGGTTTCTCCGAAAGACGAGCATTTCCTCATAATGTTTACAACGAAGAATGAGCCTGGTTCTCTCGGCGGAGCGATTGCCGTTATCGGTGAATACAGATTTAACCTCAGAAGCCTCAAGAGCAGACCGACGGGCAATGAGAATTGGGAATATTACTTCTATGCCGAGGGCGAGGGCAATATTGATTCTCTCGACGGACGAAAGATGATACATGACCTTAAAAAGCTTTGCGAGAATGTAAAAATTATCGGAAGCTTCTCCGATGAAAAGGTACTCAACGAAAGGAGCGCAGAATGATGAGCGTATTGCACATGGAGCTTGGAGCGAACAGCTACGATATAACGGTTGAGCGCGGTGCACTCCAAAGGGCGGACGAGCTTTTGAAGCTCGACAGAAAGGTATTGATAGTAACAGATGACGGTGTACCGTTCAAGTATTCCGACAAGATCGCCTCCTTTTGCAAAGAGCCTTATGTTGTGACATTGCCGCAGGGCGAGCAGAACAAGTGCATGGAAACATACATGCGATTGCTTGAAAAAATGGTCGAAAAGAAATTCACACGAGGCGACTGCGTTGTAGCCGTCGGCGGCGGAGTTATGGGCGATCTTGCAGGCTTCGTTGCCGCGTCTTACATGAGGGGCGTTGATTTTTACAATGTTCCGACAACGCTTCTTTCTCAGATTGACTCCTCAATCGGCGGCAAGGTAGCCGTTGATTTTGCAGGATATAAAAACCTCGTCGGCGCATTCTATCAGCCGAAAGCTGTGCTTATCGACCCAGATGTTCTGAGCACGCTCCCGTCAAGACAGCTTGCGTGCGGCATGGCTGAGGCAGTCAAGATGTTTGCAACATTCAATGCCGAGATGTTCTGCGAGGTCGAGGAAAACTACGACGAAAAAATTGACAGAATAATTATTGAAGCTTTGAAAATCAAAAAGGCTGTAGTCGAGGAGGACGAGAAAGAAAAGGGGCTTCGCAAGGTTCTCAATTTCGGCCATACGGTCGGTCATGCGATCGAGAGCATCGAGGAGAGCAACGATTATCCGCTTTCCCACGGCGAGTGTGTCGGTCTCGGAATGCTTTGCATGAGCAGTCCCGATATTGTCAAAAGGCTTCGCCGTATTCTTCACCGAATGGACATTCCGACCTCGTGGAGAGGATACGAGAAGGAGCTTAAGACGGCGATGCTTCACGATAAAAAGGCAGGCGGCGACACGATAACGGTTATAATCGTTGATAAAATCGGAACGTTCAGAGAAGAAAAGCTGACCGTTGACGAAATCGTCGCAAGGTGCAGGGAGGTGCTTTCACTGTCATGAAAAACACATTCGGAAACGCTTTGACCGTAACGCTTTTCGGCGAGAGCCACGGAAGTGCGATCGGAGCGGTGATAGACGGAATTGCTCCCGGAATTAAAATTGATAAAGATTATATAGAAATAAAAATGGCACTTCGCAGACCGAGCGGAAAAATCTCCACGGCTCGAAGCGAAAAGGACGAGCTTCTTTTTGAGAGCGGAGTTTATGAAGGTCACACGACGGGTACGCCCATTTGCATTTTGATAAAGAATGGCGACACGCACAGCTCTGATTATTCCGCACTTGCAGGCAAAGCGAGACCGGGTCACGCCGATTATCCCGCATTCTGCAAGTATCACGGCTTCGAGGATGCAAGGGGCGGCGGTCATTTCAGCGGCAGAATAACGGCGGCTCTCGTTGCCGCAGGCGCAATAGTTCAGAGTGCACTCAAGCAGAAAGGCATTATAATAGGCACACACATCAGCCGCTTGGCAGGAATAAATGATGAAAAAATCAACCCCGAAGCCGACGTAGAAAGGCTTGAAAACGCAGAATTCCCGCTCGTCGATTCATCTCTTGAGGCAAAAATGAAGGATGCGATCATGCAGGCGAGAGCTGAGGGTGACAGCGTCGGAGGAGTGCTCGAAACGGCGGTTATCGGAATTCCGAAGGGTGTCGGCGAGCCGTGGTTCGATACGGTCGAAAGCCTGCTTTCCCATGCGCTTTTCTCCGTTCCTGCGGTCAAGGGCGTTGAATTCGGCGACGGATTTGCCCTTGCCGATATGAGGGGCAGCGAGTCGAACGACGCATACAGAATTGACGAACACGGCAAGGCATACACGCTGACGAACCGTAACGGCGGAATCGGCGGCGGAATCACCAACGGACAGCCGATAGTTTTCCGCTGTGCCGTCAAGCCCACGCCGTCGATAGCCAAGAAGCAGGAAACGGTTGATTTTCTCGATGTCAAAAATACGGACATTGAAATTAAGGGCAGACATGACCCGTGTATAGTTCACCGTGCGAGAGCGGTCGTCGATGCCGTCACTGCGCTGACCCTGGCTGACATGCTGACCGTCAGATACGGCACGGACTGGCTTGCGAGGTAAGATTATGGAATACGGATGTATAGGCAAAAAGCTCGGACACAGCTTTTCTGCGGTTATTCACGCAAAGCTCGGCGATTACGATTATCGGCTTTGCGAACTGACGGAAGCAGAACTGACCGAGTTCATGACAAAGAAAGATTTTAAGGGTATCAATGTCACGATACCATATAAGGAGACGGTAATTCCGTTTCTCGACCATATTGACGAGTCGGCGAAGAAAATCGGCGCAGTCAATACTATTGTAAATGATAACGGTGTGCTGACGGGCTATAACACCGATTTTTACGGAATGACCGAGCTTTTGAAAAAAGGCAAGGTCGAGCTTGCCGACAAGAAAGTTTTTATCCTCGGCACGGGCGGCACCTCAAAGACGGCGAGAGCCGTTGCAAAGAGCCTCGGAGCGAGTGAAATTAACGTTGTTTCGAGAAATCCGAAAAACGGCGGGATATCATACGATGAGATGTACAAAAGGGCGGACGAGGTCGAGGTTATCATCAATACAACACCTGTCGGAATGTTCCCGAAGCCCGACGCTTCGGCGGTTGAGCCCGAAAAATTCCCGAATCTCAGCGGAGCGGCGGACGCAGTTTATAATCCGCTGACAACGGAATTTATCAGCCGTGCGCGAGCCTGCGGAGCGAATGCCGTCAACGGACTTTATATGCTTGTTGCTCAGGCGGCAAAGGCGGCGGAATTGTTTTTTAACGATAAAACGATGACCCAAAAGACCGACAGGGCTTTCTCGGAGATTTATAAAGAAAAGCTCAATATCGTGCTCATCGGAATGCCCGGAAGCGGCAAAACCACGATAGGAAAAATCGTAGCCAACGCTCTCGGCAGGGAGTTTTACGATACCGACGGGGAGTTCGTCAAGTCGAACGGCGTGATTGCCGATTATTTCAAATCGAACGGAGAAAAAGCGTTCAGAGACAAGGAAAGCGAAATCATATCGGCTCTCGGAGCGAAGAACGGACTTGTTATCGCAACGGGCGGCGGAGCGGTTCTCAGAGCGGAGAATGTGAAGCATTTAAAGCAAAACGGCATTGTGCTTTTCCTTGACCGTGAGGTCAAAAACATCGTGCCGACCTCGGACAGACCGCTCGGAAGCGACCGTGAGGCAATCCGGAAACGCTATGACGAGCGCTACCCGATTTATTGCTCGGCGGCGGATATCAAGGTCGATTCCAACAGAGACGTCAACACTGTTGCCGCCGATATCGAAAACATTTATAACAGCATTTGCGAGGAGGAACAGGTATGAAAATTCTTGTAATAAACGGACCGAATATCAACATGCTCGGTATCAGAGAGCCCGATATTTACGGCAGAGAGACCTATGCTGATCTCCTCGAAAAAATAAAGAATTATGCCGACAAAAAGGGTGTTGAGGTTGAATTTTTTCAGTCGAACCATGAGGGCGATATAGTTGATAAAATTCAGCAGTCGTACCAAAAGATTGACGGCATAGTTATGAACCCTGCGGCTTACACGCACACCAGCGTTGCCATTCCCGATGCGCTCAAGGCAGTCGGCATACCGACCGTTGAGGTGCACATCTCCGACGTAGACTCCCGTGAGGATTTCCGACAGGTAAGCTATGTCAGACCGTGTTGTGTGGCGTGTATAAAGGGAAAGGGTACGGACGGTTACTGCGAAGCAATAGACGTTCTGCTTAGTTAAATTTGCCCACATCACATTTTTCGCTCGGGGCAGTACAAAAGTACAGCTCCCGACCTGCAAAATGCAATGTGAACAAATTTTCCTTAAGCAGATTAAGAAAAATCTGTCTTGCGAAAAAATCTCTCGTCAATAATTAAAGGATTCTTTTTCTGTGATACGAATTTTATCCTTCTCGGCATATAAGAATATTGCCTTCGGAGAATAAAACCCGTCTAACGAAAAAATTTCTCGTCAAAAATTGTTTGGTTGAATTTGCCACATCACATTTTTTGATCGGGGCAGTAATCTCTTGCCTCCCCTGTAGGGGAGGCAAGAAAGGTCACCGGAAAACTCAATTGAACGTGGGTTTCTCTCACAGCGCAGCTGACTGAGGGGTTTCATAAAGAGCTTAATGAATAATCAACCAATGGCATGAAACACATGTCGCAAAAGTTTAATAAAAAGGTTTGATATCATGAACATAACAATAAAAAAAGGAACGGCGTCGGGCGTTGTTTCAATTCCGTCGTCAAAGAGCGTTGCCCATCGCTTGCTTATCAATGCCGCTATGTCTGACGGTGAAACGGTGATCAACGGCTTGTCGCTCAACGAGGACATTGGCGCAACGATCGACTGTCTAAGAACGCTCGGTGCGAAAATCGAATATTCCGACGGCAGATGCACGGTTCACGGAATGAACGGCAGGGGAGAAAGCCCCCGCAGGCTTCATTGCAGAGAGAGCGGAAGTACGCTTAGATTTATGATTCCGCTTTGTCTCGACTCGGTGAAAACGGAGCTTTACGGTTCGCCGAGGCTTATTGAAAGACCTCATTCCGTTTACAGCGAAATCTGCGAAAAAAACGGCTTTTTATGGCAGTCTGACGGCGAAAAAATTACCGTCTGCGGTGGCTTGAAGTCGGGGGAGTATGAAGTTCCCGGCAACATCAGCAGTCAGTTCATAACGGGTCTCATGCTTGCGCTCCCGACGCTTGAGGGCGACAGCGTGATAAGGCTCACGACCGAGCCCGAGAGCCTTTCGTATATCGATATGACGGTTGCCTCGCTTGCCGCTTTCGGAATCGTAGTTGAAAAGAAATCCGAGCGTGAGTGGTTCATAAAAGGCTCGCAAAAGCGCCGAAGTCCGGGCATAATAAACGTTGAAGCGGACGAATCGGGTGCGGCATTTTTCAGCGCACTGAATTTCATCGGCGGCGATGTGAAGCTCGATAATCTCAACGAAAATTCATGTCAGGGCGACAGGGTATGGCGTTCGCTTTTCCCGATGCTTAAATCGGGCAGACCCGAAATCTCAATCAAGGATTGCCCCGACCTCGGACCTATACTTATGTCTCTTGCCGCTTGTCTTAACGGCGTAACGCTCACAGACACGGCAAGGCTCAAAATCAAGGAGAGCGACAGAGGCAGCGCAATGGCTCTGGAGCTTGAAAAGCTCGGCGTAAAGGTTACGGTTCTGGAAAACACGATAACCGTTGACCCGTCGGGTATTCATGCACCGAACGAAGCCCTTGACGGCCACAACGACCACAGAATCGTAATGTCGCTTGCAATTTTGCTGACGCAATTTGGCGGCAAAATCAACGGAGCGCAGGCAGTTTCAAAGAGTATGCCGCAGTTTTTCGCGATGCTCAATTCCCTTGGAATAGAAACAGAAGAAGGTTAATATGAAACAGATAAACAACAAAACAAAAATTCTCATAATCGGTCTCGGACTTATCGGCGGAAGCTATGCAAAAGCGCTGACGAAAAAGGGCTACAAGGTCAGAGCGATCACGCTCGACAGCAGTGACATTGAATATGCCATAGACAAGGGCTTCCTTGAGGACGGCACAACGGCGGTCACAAAGGAATATCTCGCGTGGGCGGACGTGATAGTTTTCTCACTCTATCCGCATACCTTTATTGAATGGCTGAAAAAATACGGCTCGATGATAAAAAAAGGCACTCTTTGCACCGACGTAACGGGTGTCAAAAGCTGTATTCTCTCGGACGCTCAGGCGCTCATGCCCGAGGGCGTTGAGTTTATCGCCGCCCACCCGATGGCAGGCCGTGAGCGAAGCGGAGTAAGGCACAGCGACGAAACCGTTTTCCACGGCGCAAACTATATTGTTGTTCCGACCGAAAAAAATTCCGAGGAAGCGATTGAATGTTGCAAAAAGCTCGGCGAGGAGCTCGGCTTTTACCGTATCAGCGTGCTTGATGCAGAGTCGCATGACCGAATGATTGCTTTTCTCTCTCAGCTGACCCACTGTATCGCCGTTTCGCTGATGTGCACGAACGACACACCCGGCTTTGAGGCTTACACGGGTGACTCGTTCCGTGACCTCACGAGAATCGCCAAAATCAACGGCGAAATGTGGAGCGAGCTTTTTATAAGAAACAAGCAATTTCTTCTTGACGAGATGGATAACTTCATCAACCAGTTTACGGCGCTTCGCAATATGCTTGAGAATGAGGACAAAGAGGGCATGTGCGAAATGATGAGAATTTCCACACAGCGCAGAGAGAAATTTGATAAACCGAACGTAAACAAGTAAATTAAAGCAAAGGATTGATATATTATGAACATGAAATTTTACCACAAGCTGCCGATACCCCAGGACGTAAAGGCGCACTATCCCGTGACCGACAGCATGAAGGCTGTCAAGGCAAAGCGAGACAAGGAAATCAAGGACGTTTTTGAGGGCAAGAGCGACAAATTCCTGCTTGTTATAGGACCTTGCTCGGCGGACAGAAACGATTCGGTTCTCGACTATATCGGCAGACTGAAAAAGGTCAGCGAGCAGGTTGAGGATAAAATCATCATCATACCGAGAATTTACACCAACAAGCCGAGAACAACGGGCGACGGCTACAAGGGCATGCTTCATCAGCCCGACCCGAACTCGCACCCCGATATGCTCAAGGGCATTGTTGCGATCCGTGAGCTTCACATGAGCTCGCTCAGGGATTACGGACTTTCCTCGGCGGACGAAATGCTCTATCCCGATAACCACAGATATCTTTCCGATTTGCTTTCATACGTTGCCGTCGGCGCAAGATCGGTTGAAAATCAGCAGCACAGACTTACGGCGAGCGGACTTGATATTCCCGTCGGACTTAAAAACCCGACAGGCGGCGACCTCTCCATTATGATGAATGCCATTACTGCGGGTCATCACAGCCATACATTTATCTATCGCGGCTGGGAGGTTGAGAGCCTCGGCAATCCGCTTTCCCATGCAATTCTCAGGGGCTTCCAGACTACCGACGGACAGAATGTGTCAAACTATCACTATGAGGATCTCGTTAAACTCAATGAGCTTTATCAGAAGTCGGGACTTGAGAATCCTGCCGTTGTTGTTGATACAAACCATGCAAACTCGGGCAAGAAATTCAGAGAACAGCCGAGAATCGCACTTGACGTTATCCACAGCATGAGGGAAAATCCCGATATCAGAAAGCTTTGCAAGGGTCTCATGATCGAGAGCTACATTGAGGACGGCGCACAGAAAACGGACGGCGGCGTTTACGGTCAGTCCATCACCGACCCGTGCCTCGGCTGGGAAAAGACCGAAAAGCTCATCTTCGAGATTGCAGATAAGCTGTAAAATATTTAATAAAAAAAATAACCTCTGCCGCAATGATTTGTTGAGGCAGAGGTTATTAGCTGTTATTCCTTGAAAAGGTCATCAAATGATATTTCAAGAATTTCACATAATTTAAAAATGTTTGCGGCGAGGGGATATGATCCTGTCGTTTCATATTTTGAAATGGTGGAGCGGTCTGTATGCATTAGGTCTGCAAAATCTTGCTGTGACATGTTTTTTGCTTTTCTTGCGGCTTTGAGGTTTTCGGAAAAGCTCATAAAAATCTCCTATAAATAAAAAGTGCGCAGCCAAAGCCACGCACGAAAAATACACGGCTTGATTGCTGCGACACAAACCCAATTCTCAAAAAAGATGAATATGGAAAAGCCGGTATTTTTACACAAAAATACCTTCATCTTTTTTGAAAATATTCAATTGGGTTATGTCGCAAAAGTATTATATCACCTTAAAAGCAAAAAATCCAGTGTTTTTTATTATTTTGTGCAATAAATTCACGGCACGAAATTTTCGTACCGTGAATTTATTATTTCGGCTCGCTTGCTATCGGCTGAAGCTGTTCGCCCTTGAGTGCCGCATCGACGGCATCCGATATTAGCGTGAAGTCGGCGGCAAGTGAACGCGGCTTTTTTTCGTGATCGTCCTGTCTGAACGGAACAAGCCATATATTTCTGTAATTGAGCAAGGCTCCTATGTTTTTCGCCGCACATGCCAGCCCGTCGTTCGTTGAAACGGCGATAACAACAGGTCTGCCGTTCCTCAGATGAGATTTTGCCGCCATAGTTACCGATGTATCGGTTATACCGTTGGCAAGCTTGGCGGCAGTATTGCCCGTGCACGGAGCGATGACCAGCACATCAAGCATTTTTTTTGGTCCTATCGGTTCAACCTGCGGAATCGTGTGCAGAATTTCATGCTTGCATATGGTTTCTATTCTGTTTCTGAAATCCTCGGCACTGCCGAAACGGGTGTCTGTTTCATATGCAATCTCCGACATTATCGGAACTATATCGTAATTCAGCTTTCTTAGCGTTTCAATCTGCGGGATTACTTCGTTGAAGGTGCAGAATGAGCCGCACATGGCAAAGCCCACAACCTTATTCATTCTTACCCTCCTTTATTATCTCAATGACCGTATCGGCAATGTTTGCGCCCGCGCTTGTTGGAGTGAACCGCCCCGGGAGGCTCTCGGCGAGAACATACCTGAAATTGTATTTGTCTATTTCGTTTATGTTGAAGCCGTAGGGCTTTGAAGCAATTTCAATGTACAGATTCCTTTTTGTCAGCTTTTCCATGGCTTCCTTATCCAGTATATTATAAGGAACCGTGTTTACTATGACATCAAAATCGGCGGCCTTTTCACGAAATTCCCCGAAGCCGATTGAACTAAGCATTTCGTTCTCGGCAAGGGCGGCGCTGAACGGATTCCTTGTGACAACCGTTGTATTTGCGCCGACCGCCTGAAGCGATTTGCATATAGACCTGCCGCATCTTCCGTAGCCGAGCACTGCGGCTTTGAGGGTATAGATATCTCTGTCTGTGCTCTCAAGTATGATCCGCATTGTGCCCTGTGCCGTGAGACGTGAATTTTTTATGAGAAAGCTCTCATTATAATAGCTTTTGCCTCTTTCGCCGAACGGGTTATTGCTGAGATTTCCGTAAAAAACGAGCTGATCCTTTGTAAGCTTCTCGCAAAGCTCGCCGACGGATATCCCTGTCCCCGAAATAACGCCGTTTGCAAGCGTAGGTATCGGCAAAATTATATTGCGATAAAACGGCAGCTTTTCATTTAAAGAATTTCCGTCACAGCATGAGGCATCGAATCCAAGCTCGTTAAGCCTGTTACGGCATGCCTGCATCTTTTTGTCACTGCCGACTGTCAGAAATTTTTCGGCCTGCATTTTACGGTCATTCCTTTCAAAGTAGTATGAAGCGCAGAGTACACCTTACTTCTGCCTCCACTGTATCATATGACAAAATTTGGTGCGGGTGCTAAAATATTTCAATTTACTATTTATTTTTCTTCCGTTATGCATTATAATTAAAATGTTAAGACAGATTAGGGAGATGATATCTTGTACGAAATAGATGAATTGCTCAAAAAGGTTAAACGAGTTCATTTTATAGGAATCGGCGGTTCGGGCATGTGTCCGCTTGCCGAGATATTGCACAAGGAGGGCTATGCGCTTTCGGGCTCCGACAACAACGAGACGGACACGCTCGCAAGAGTCCGCAGTCTCGGAATTCCCGTAACTCTCGGTCAGAGAGCCGAGAACATAGAGGGCGCCGAGCTTATCGTTTATACGGCGGCTATTCTGCCCGACAACCCCGAGCTTGTTGCGGCGAAAAATTCGGGTATCCCGACCGTTGAGCGTGCCGACCTGCTCGGTGCGATAACAAGGCTCTATTCCGATTGCTACTGCGTCTGCGGCACTCACGGCAAAACCACGGTTTCGTCAATGCTCACTCAGATCATGATTCAGTGTGACAGAGACCCCTCGGCAGTCATCGGCGGCGAGCTTCCGCTTATCCACAGCCACGGTAGGGTAGGAGAGACGCAGAACATGGTCTGTGAAGCGTGCGAATTCAAGGATCATTTCTTAAAGCTTGATCCCGATATCGCAATCATTCTCAACGTTGACGCAGATCACCTTGAATACTTCAAGAACATTGAGAATATCATAAAATCCTTTAATAAATTCGCGAAAATGGCGAACAAGGCAGTTATCTATAACGGCGACGACGCTAACACGCTCAAGGCGGTTGCCGATGTCGGCGGCAAGGATATGATAACCTTCGGACTTGACAAGTCCAATGATTTCTATGCCGAAAATGTTGAGATGGTGAATGCCTTTGCTCATTTTGACGCTTACAAGAAAGGCGAGAAGATAGGTAGCGTAAAGCTGAAAGTTCCCGGAAAGCACAATGTCGCAAACGCTCTTGCGGCTCTTGCGGCGGCGGACTACTGCGGAATTCCGTTTGACAAGGCGATAGCCTCACTCGAACAGTTCGGCGGAGCATGCAGAAGATTTGAAATTCTCGCAAAGCTCAACGGCATCACCTTTGCCGACGATTATGCTCACCATCCGACCGAGCTTAGAGTTACGCTCGAGGCGGCTATGCAGATGAAATACAGAAAGGTCTGGGCGGTTTTCCAGCCGTTCACCTATTCGAGAACGAAGAAGCTCATGGACGACTTCGCCGAGGTACTGCAAATTCCCGACGAGTGCGTTATGACCGAGATCATGGGCTCGAGAGAGGTCAACACAGAGGGAGTTTTCACCTCACAGCTTGCCGCAAAAATTCCCGGCAGTGTTTGGTTCAATACCTTTGATGAGGTTGCCGATTATGTTCTCGCTCACGCTCAGAGCGGAGATCTTGTTATCACGCTCGGCTGCGGCGATATTTATAAAGCCGCAAAGCTTATGATAAAGAGGCTTGAAGAAGCAAAATAAACCGATACCGAAAACGGAGGATTCGACATGAAAAAGAAGATTATATCCGTACTCCTTGTAATTGTTATGATAGTTCTTCCGCTCAGCGTCGGTGCATCGGCGATAGGAAGCGATGATTACACTCTTGTTTCGCCGTATGCAAGCGTTGATTGGAGCACATGGAAGCAGTACAAGGGCAATTTGCACACTCATTCGTCCGTCAGCGACGGTAATGCGAGCCTCCGTGACATGATTTACGGCGCTTATGAGCAGGGCTTTGACCTTCTCGGCTTCTCCGAGCACGGAATTACGGGCAAGGCTTGGGATCAGCAGCCGTTTATCCGTCCGCTTTATTGCTATCAGGTGTTTACGGGCAACAGCCGTAAGCCGCTGACGAGCGAGGAATTCGCCGCAATTACCGATGGCTCTGCACCGCTTGAAAACGGACAGGCGAGGGGTAAGGGCATGTTCTGCGTAACGGGTGCAAACGAGCTGAACGCCGTAACGCTGACAATGAGCCATGTCAACGGCTATTTTCTGCCGTCTTGGTTTGAGAACCTTAACTGGGGCTTTGAGAACGGACAGGAGGCGGCAATTGCCGCAGTCGAAAAGGTCGGCGGACTTTCGCACATCAACCATCCCGGCGATTGGCTTGTGTGCGAGGGCAAAATTGACAAGGTAATGGATCCGAAAACAGTAAAATATTTCTCGGATATGCTTCTGAAATATCCGTCATGTCTCGGCATGGAGGCAGTCAACGGCTTCACGAGCATCACGCCGTATGACCGTGTGCTTTGGGACAACGTGCTTATGTATTGCCTGCCCTACAGCAGAAATGTCTACGGCTTTACAAGCTCCGATGCTCATAATGTCGGCAGGCTTGACGACTGCTTCAATTATTATATTATGCCCGAGACCTCGATGACGGCAATGCGTGAGTGTCTTGAAAGCGGAACATTTTTCGGCGCAACGCACAAGGTCGTTGCCAATGACATAATCGGACCCGAGAACGATATCAGCATGTCAACTGGCAAGGATCTTCCGCTTCCGCAGATAGGATATCTCAAGGTTGACGGACACAAGATTTCGATGAAGGTCGGCAACACGGGCTATGTTCAGTGGATCGCAAACGGCAAGCCGCTTGTAAGGAACAACGTCAACGGCGACGGCGTTGTAACGCTTGACCTTGACGAATTCGACACCGACGGTATGCTCTACGTCCGCTGTGAGGTCTACAACGAAAACGGTATGACCTATTCGCAGGCGATAACGCTTGATCACGGCAACGAGCCGCTTGAATACAAGCCCGATACAGGCTTCAAGGCAACAATGCAGAAGGTCGGATTTGCGCTTTCCAGCACAAGGGTGTATGTTATCATTTCAAAGCTTATCTATTTTATCGGAAAAGCGATAAACAAATAAGTATAAATAAGGTAAGAATAAATAATGGGCTGTCGTACTTGCGACAGCCCATTAACGCTTAAAATAGAATCAAAATAAAATAAACCCCAAATAAACCCCAAAACAATAAATTTACGCTAGAAAAATAATAATTTTTATAAAGCTTTGCAACGCAAAACCACCGATTCTTTTCTCTTTTCACTCTTAACTATTCATTGGAAAAGTCGCCTATTTTAGAGAAAAGTGAAGAAAGACATAGAGAATAGAGAAGAATCAAAATAAAAAAGAGCCGCTGTTGCGACTCTTCCTTATTATTTGAAAGTAAAGACCTATTTTGATACCAAATTCACACGGCACAGACCTTTTATTAAATGATTTACCCACCGTTAAAAGGTATATTCAAGCACAGTATTGAGGAACTGCTCGACCGGAGGATAAGAATATCAATAGTGTGCAATCCCGCAAGAGAATGACGGATGAGGATAAGGAAAAATACGGCGACTTCGTCTTTGACGGTTCAACGACGGTTAAGATAGAAACGGCATTGTGTGCTGCCGATATTTTGATTGCAGATTATTCGTCGCTGATTTTTGAATATTCGCTGCTTAATAAGCCGATGCTTTTCTATGCATATGACCTTGAGGAGTACGAGCATGACAGAAGCTTTTATTTTGATTACAAAAGCTTCGTTCCCGGTAAGATTGTTATAAATAACGATGAAATAATTTCGGCTATACAAAAAAATGATTTTCGTAAAGACAGAATTCCGGCTTTTAGGGAAAAATTTATGGGTGCCTGTGACGGACGCAGCACAGCCAGAATTGCAAAGTATGCGATAATGTAAAATAAGAGCAGATAAACGGTCGTTTTTTAGCCGTCGATCTGCTCTTTTGTTTTATTGATATTTAATTTTTGGTTTGACTGACCGTGATTGAATATATCCCTGCGTTTCGCAGAATTTCCGCATCGCTTTCATTGATCGTTCCGTCATGGTTTGCGTCTGCGGCGGTGTATGCGGCCGAATTTAAATTGTTGTAAGATAACATTCCCGAAACGATCGTTTCAACAATTACGGCGTCCTGACCGTCGTAAAGACCGTCGCCGTCAACATCCCCGAAAATAACCGCATTATACTCCACGGAGGTTCCGTCGGGATATAAGGCATTTATTTTTGTTCCTGTGCCGATTATATTTTTCTTTGCGTCAACGGTTATCGCAGCATAGTCGCTTGAAAAATAGTTTGAAAAATCGTTGACATTCATTCCGGAATACAATCCGTAAATGAGATTTCCGTCGGCAACACAATTCTTGGCAAACTTCTCGATAATTTCGGTTTCGCTTTCACCGCATACGGAGCAGGTTCGCTTTTTTTCGCCGTTTGTCGATGCGGTAGGTTTGGCGGTGACCGACCATTCCGACCAAATATGTTCTTCGGCTTGTTTTGCATAGTAATAAGTCACGTTCAGACCTCTTGAGGTTACCGTTTGGTCAAGTCCATCCGCTCTGACGAAAGTATAGCCGTAAAGCGGAACAGGGTGCATCGACCCATCAAATTTTGTCCCAACAGGAGCAGGAATCTCCGCACTGTTAGTATTAGGAATTTGGCTCCCATCCTCTAAGCAATATTGAATTGTAACATTAGCATAAGTTTGATTTTCCGTATTGTCATTGGCTAGGACATTGCCTTTTTCGTCTGTCACTTCAAAGGCGACATAATCTCCGTCTTTCAAAGTGACATCGGACGGTATTTGATAAATCATAGAACAGCTAAGCAAACCGGAATTGAAGTTGCTACCAGTATAATCAAGTGCTCCTTTGGGCCAAAAATTACTTTTTTCGCTCCATACAGGGACAAGGAAAGTCTCCGCTGCTTCAAGTTTGCTACCATTGGTCGTGGTAGCAACACTGCCATCCGCTCGACTTATCCACAACTTCATAGTAATAGAACGCTCCGTAGTATCCGACAGATTTTGAACAATCGTCCTTAGTTCTATCTGTTTCCCCGCCATAGAATTACCGAATCTATTTTTGCTTGAACCGCTAAGCAAAACGCCGCTGCGGTAACTGTTAAATTTATTGTATCCGTAGTATGATGTATCCTTAAAATCTGACAAGCTCGAATATTGCCCCGTATATTCTTTCACTTCAGGATCTGCCACATAAAGATTTTTGCCTTCGACAAGTTGAGACAACTTTTTGTACCCTTGCAATCTGCAAACTTCACAGAACGAATAGTTAGTATCTCGCATCAAACACTCAAAACTGGAATTATACGCTTTCTGAGTATATGTTGACGGGCATGTATAGGTTTTTCTAAAACCTAACAGTTGTTTCCACTTGACATTCTCCGGATCGTGAGTATATGCAACATTAAGTGATGTTAAATCAGATTGCTCGACTACGCTGTCCATATACTCATCTCCCAATCCAAGCAATCCATGACCAAGTTCGTGTGCAAAGGTTTGAGGCGCACGATAGCTGTCAGATGGAGTTATAAAATAGTGAAATCCGAATTTCAAGTTGGTGTATGCGTCTCCAAAGTTGCGACTTGTGTTGACGAGTAAAGCAAATTGACTGATATAATTGTGAACATAATAGTAAGGTGGATATTGTTCATCATCATTCCAATAATATGTATTAGGCTCGGTTTTGTTAGGAATATGTGCATCGTGGATTTTTTCAATAAATTCGGGTCCTATGCAACGCTCAAAAATATGGTTTTTCCAAGCGTTACCATTTATATTTCCCGATATTGACGAGGAATTATTTGAACCTACAACTACATCGAAAAAAGTGCTTCCATCATTTTCAAAACTCGATTCTGATGCGGTACAAAGCGCATAGACATTAAAGCGGTCGGCATAGCTCCTATATGGCTCGTATTGCATAGCACCGCTCCAAACTCTTTTTGCATCACCAATAAATTTTTGTTGCTGACTCTTAGTATATCCTTCACCGCAAATGATAATTACCATATTTTCCGTATCGCTTCTGGTCTTCTGGATTGTATAAACAGGAATTATGGGTTCTGCATATTTGCCATCCTTAGAATAATATGGACCAAGGTTGAGTTTAAGACTGTTTTCTACATCTATATCCCAATCTTGATTTGGATCATCCTCTGGCTCAGCAACGGTGTATTCGTTTTCAATTTTGTCAGGAGCAGAGCCCATATATGGATTTGCCTCCGTTCCGTCGCCACCGGTTGTTACATAATAATCAGCATCGAGATAAAATGCCGGTCTAACTCCGATATATGAAACATCAGGCGACTCGCGACCGACAGTTCCGTTAGATTGAACATAACGCATATCGTGGTTGCAATCAGACACCGGTGTTCTGAGCCAATATGGCCATTTTGTTCCCTGATCGTTGGCAGCGATATAATATGATCCGTGTTTTTTCCAAATATTGTTAACCTGTTTGACATCAAGAAGGAATACTTTCTCGGTAGAATTTTCATAATATGCACTGTTGAAGTTTCTTGCAACATTTTCGATATCATAATTTAACTCCAAATCAGAGCGAGCATCCCCCTCGTAAATTCCTTGCTTATATTCCGGATGAGATACGAGCGAACGCTGTGTCACTGTTTTCATAGCGGCTATTTCGACCTTTGAAAATTCATTCAAAAAGCCTGCTTTATCGTCATAACTATTGCCTTTGACAGAATTGCTCTTTGGAGGATTACCACACAGCCATTTTACCTCGCCCTCAACAGCGGTAGAATTGAGCCATGAGCGCATATTGCTGTCTTTCCAATAATTGGAACCATATGAATCACGCTTATAGTTTCGACTGTGTGACTTTGACCTGTCGTTGTCGTTCGTACGTGCATCATAAGGAAGTGTATCAACTATCCTATCAGCAAGCATAAGCGTCCCGTTTTCATCAATATCAACGCATCTCCAAATAATACTCTTTCCGTTATATTTACCTAAACTGATATAAGTTCCGATCTCAACAGTTGGAGTTGTTTCTCCTTCCGCTGCCGAAACGGGTATACCTGTCATCACCACACATAATAGCAACAGCACGGTCAACATTTTTTTCATATTATCACTTCCCTTTTTTTGAATTATTTCTTTTGTTTGACCTATTTGTATTATATATTAAAGTTAAATGAACAAATTTCCAAAAAAAAACATACAGGTTTTTTTACAGAAAAACTGTGTTTTTCCACAGAATCGGCGAGATCACCTTCGTTTTCTACAACGGCACGGAGGTCAAGGTCGGAGAATAAGATACAAGGTCGTAAGGTCGTTCGCATTTTTGGGTGAACGGATTTTGCGGCCTTTCGTTAAAAGGTGTTATGGGAGAAAATGAAAAAGGCTCCGCAGCGACCGTTTCCGGAGTACCGCAGAGCCTTATATCGTTAAATAGTATCGAAAAAGCCTTGTAAATCAAGGTCTTTGCAAAAAGAAACCGGACACCAATCGAGATACGCAATGTATCAAAATTGGTGTCCGGTTATGGTGCGAGAGACGGGACTTGACGTCTGCTGCGGCTGCGCCTTGCATACTAATGGCTCGCCGACCGTCGCAAGCGACAGTACCCGTCTCACCGCTCCTCGCTAAAAACAGTCCACCGGACTGTTTTCTTAACGCTCAGACCCTCTCGGGTTCAAGCCCCGCTCAAAATATAATCAAAATAAAAAAGAGCCGCTGTTGCGACTCTTCCTTATTTGGTGCGAGAGAC
>SAMEA104315424__coassemble_313_pt1 | contig 155957 bp, 126 predicted proteins | sample SAMEA104315424__metabat2_low_PE_031 | metagenome-assembled genome bin SAMEA104315424 (sample SAMEA104315424) | gut metagenome | biome: Monkey gut; feature: monkey-associated habitat; material: faeces | place: China | collected 2013 | reverse complement strand
GGCTCTGAACGTCCACCGGACGTTCATTCACTACCGTCGCGCCGCTTCGCTACCTGCAGGGGAGGCTATGTAATTACAGCAACTCAATAAATACCATATAATTTCAACTTCCTCCAAAGAAAGGAATGGTCAAAAAAATGCACACACTCAACCCGAACGTACTCAAAAATCAGATAAGGCAGATTGAGCCGTACTGCGTGACGGATCGCCTTGAAATCGACTCATGGAAGAGCTACACGGGCATGCACGTCAGCCCGAACAACATTGTTCTTGACGAAAATCCGCCCATTCAGATGTATCTCGGCGACAGATGGAAGGTCGGCTACGACGAGACGAGATATTTTGAATCAGAAATCACCGTGCCTGCCGAGTTTGAGGGTAAAAAGGTATATCTTTCGATTGATTTCGGCGGTGAAGCCATTGTCAGAATCAACGGTCAAATCGTCGGCGCAGTCAGCTCTGAGGAGAACTTCGGCTGGGTTCATCGAACGGAAATTCTTTTCAAGGACGGCGTTAAGCCGGGCGAAAAGCTTAACATTCAGGTTGAGGGTGCGGTCAACTGTGCAGGCTTCTGCGACCGTGCGATTGCAGGCGCAAAATATATGGAGTACACGCTCAACAAGGCGGAGCTTATCGCTGTTGACAGACTGACGGAGAGCTATTGGTTCGATATCTCGACCGCCTGGGACGCATACGAGCACTGCGAGGACGAATACGTTAAGTCCCGCCTTTTCAACGCTATGGACGATTCGGTTCATCAGCTTGATTTTGACCTCGGCGGCGAAGCCTTTATCGCTTCCGTGCCTAAAGCGGTCAACGTCCTCTGGGGCGAGATCGAAAAAATCAACTATTCCTCCCCCGGCGAAATCATCATGGCAGGTCACAGTCACCTTGACGTTGCGTGGCTTTGGACGGTCAGAGAGATCACAAGAAAAACAGCAAGAACCTTCTCGAACAATCTTGCGCTCATGGACAACTATCCCGATTTCAAGTTTACTCAAAGTCAGGCGGTTCTCTATGACTTTATGAAAAAGCACTATCCCGATATCTACGAGCGTGTTAAGGAAAAGGTCAAGAACGGCCAGTGGGAAATCGTCGGCAACGCTTGGGTTGAGGCGGATACAAACATTGCAAGCGGCGAGGCTCTTATTCGTCAGCTTCTTTACGGTCGTGAGTTCTTTATGAAAGAATTCGGCGTTTCATCCGATATTTACTGGCTGCCCGACTGCTTCGGCTTCACATGGGCGCTTCCGCAGATCATCAAGCGCTCGGGTATGAAGTATTTTATGACCTCAAAGCTCTTCTATAACGACACAAACGAGTTCCCGTACAGCGTTTTCCGCTGGAGATCACACAGCGGAGATGAAATTCTTGCTTACCTTTGCAAGAAGCCGTATCAGAGCGAGTACGATGCCGAGTACATAACCACACTTCGCAAAAATAACCGTCAGAACAGCATTGTTGACGTGTCCTGCGGTATGTTCGGCTACGGCGACGGAGGCGGCGGATGCACGTTCAATCAGGTTGAGCGCGGTAAGCGTCTTGAAAAGCTCCCCGGCATGCCTAAGACAAGAAACGGCAAGGTTTCGGAGTTCTTCCACGCTATTGACGGCGATTTTGACAAGCTCCCTGTTTACGACGGCGAGCTTTACTACGAAAACCACCGCGGTACTTTCACCAGTCAGGCTTTCATCAAGAAGAACAACCGCCGTGGCGAATTTATGATGAGAAATGCCGAAATTCTCAACGTTTTCGGCGGAGATTATCCTGCCGAGGATATGGAAAAGGCATGGAAGATCCTGCTTATCAACCAGTTCCACGACATTCTCCCGGGCACCTCGATTCACGAGGCAATGGAGAACACGAGAGAAGAATATGCCGAGCTTCGTGAGCTTGGCGGCAGACTTGTCCGTGACGGCAAGAATAAAATCCTCAACAATGTGAGCGTTAAGGACGATTCGGTTCTTGTTTGGAATATGCTCACCTGGCAGACAAAAGGCCTTGTTAAGGCAGAGATTCCGTATGCGGCAAAAGGCATCAAAAATTCCGACGGCAAGTTCCTTGCAAGCAAGGTTTACAACGAGGACGGCAAGCATTATATCGAGTTTTACGCCGATCCCGTTCCTGCATTCGGCTACGGAGTTTTCACCCTCTGCGATGAAACAGCTGAATTTGATACAATCAAGGCAACGAAAAATTCACTTGAAAATAAATATCTCAAAATCACTCTTGACGAAGACGGACTGCTCGACGAGGTAATCGACAAGCAGACGGGCAGACAAATTCTCACAGGCAAGGGCAACCTGCTCACAATTTCTCACGACAAGCCTGTTCACGAGAGCGCATGGAATATGGAATTTGACTATCAGATGAAGTTTTGGGCTCTCGATAAGGCTGAGAGCATTGAAGTCGTTGAGGCTTCGCCGCTCAGGGGAGTTATCCGTATTGTCAGAAAATTCCACAAATCGACGATCACTCAGGATATCATTCTCGAAAATGACAAGCCGACGGTTGATTTTGACACGACAGTTGACTGGCACGAGCGTGAGAAGGTGCTCAAGGCGGAATTCCCCGTTGACATCAGAAGCCGCAATGCAAGCTGTGAAATTGCTCACGGTGCGGCGGAATATCCGACACACTACAACACGAGCTACGATCAGGCAAAGTTCGAGTTCTGCGCTCACAAATGGGCTGATCTTTCCGAGGGCGGCTACGGTGCAAGCATCATCAACGACTGCAAATACGGCTACAACGTGCACGACAATATGATGAAAATAACGCTTCTCAGAGGACCGATTCTTCCCGACCCCGTCGGCGATATCGGAATGCACTCGTTCAGATATTCGTTCTATCCGCACTCGGGAACATGGCGTGATGCCGACACTGTAAGGCTCGGCTTTGAGGAAAACATCAGACTTGACGGCGAATTTGTCAAGGCAAACGGCGGCAGTGATATCGGTCACACATTTGCAAAAATCGACGGCGACAGCGTTATTCTCGATGCAGTCAAGCCCGCTCAGGACGGCAACGGCATAATCGTCAGAATGTATGAAGCCGAAACACGTCACTGCACGGCGAAAGCGTGGTTCGACCTCGGCTATTCAAAGGTTATCGAATGTAACCTTATGGAATGTGACGAGCACGAAATTCCGTGCAACAACGGCGAATTTGAGTTCAGCATGAAGCCGCATGAGGTCAAGACCTTCAGACTTATCTAAATAACAAAACAGTCTCTCTTATTCGGGTCAAGAGAGACTGTTATTTTATATTTCTTTGTTCTCAAGCACTTCTTTAACGTCAAGCAATGACGGAAGCACGAATTTTGCCATTCGCTTCGACTCATCTGACGGCTGCTTCAGGTCGGGAATGCATATAACCGAAATACCTGCGGCATATGCGGCGTGGATTCCCGCATCGCTGTCCTCCAATACAAGGCACTCCTCTGCCCTTGTCCCAGCCTTTTCCTTTGCTTTGAGGAAAACATCGGGTGCAGGCTTGCTGTGCTCTATTTCATCGCCGAAAACTCCGCCGTCGAAATATCCGTCTATGCCGTTTCCGGAAAGAATCGTGTGTGCTCGCTCTTTTCCGCTCGACGAAGCAAGGTAAATACCGTAGCCGTTGCTTTTGAGGAAATCGAGCAGCTCCCTTGCTCCCTTTTTGAGCGGAACGCCCTTGGTCCTCAGATATTCCTTTTCCGCCTCATGGGTGAGCTCCATACCCCTTTCAACATCAAACGGCAGGTTATAATTTTCAATCAGCTCTGTCATGTTGCGTACGGCTGTACGTCCGCAGTAAATGTCGGTATACGTTTTCAAAGGGAAGTCCGCTCCCTTTTCGGCAAGCAGACCCTTGTAAAATTCATATGTCATAAATTCGCTGTCAACAAGCAGACCGTCCAGGTCAAAAATAACTGTTTTGATCATAGCATCACCGCCTTTATTTTAATCTATTGTATCACAAGCCTTGCCAAAAATAAAGTGCTGTTTTTTGCAAGGGTGTATTCCGATTTTGCGAACATATCACCTTGACTTTTTCACTCAATATGATATCATAAAACAAACCGAATAAAGGAGTTTTCAAATGGACAGAATAGTAAAAATAGGTATAATCGGATGCGGCGGCATTGCCAACGGAAAGCATATGCCCTCGCTCAAAAAGATAAAAAACGCACAGATGGTAGCTTTCTGCGACATTATTGAGGAAAGAGCCGTCAAGGCTGCCGAAGAATACGGCGTTGAGGGTGCAAAGGTCTACACGGACTATAAAGAGCTGCTCAAGGACAAGGATATTGAGGTCGTTCACGTCTGCACACCGAACCGTTCGCACGCTTTTATTTCGATCGACGCCATGGAGGCAGGCAAGCATGTAATGTGCGAAAAACCGATGGCAAAGACATATAAAGAGGCTAAGAAGATGCTTGAAACCTCCGAGAGAACAGGCATGAAGCTCACTATCGGCTACCAGTCACGCTGGAGAGCCGATTCGCTCTATCTCAAAAAGATGTGCGAGGACGGCGAGCTCGGCGAAATATACTACGGCAAGGCTATTGCGCTTCGCCGCCGTGCGGTTCCGACATGGGGCGTTTTCCTCAACGAGTATGAACAGGGCGGCGGTCCGCTCATCGACATCGGCACTCATGCACTTGACCTCACCCTTTGGATGATGGATAATTACAAGCCGAAAATGGTGGTCGGTACCACCTTTGAAAAGCTCAAAAATCAGAAGAATTGCGGCAACGCTTGGGGCGACTGGGATCCCGAAAAGTTCACGGTTGAGGACGCGGCATTCGGATTCATCGTTATGGAAAACGGAGCAACGATAATGCTCGAATCCAGTTGGGCTTTGAACATCAGAAACCCGAAAGAGGCTATAACAATGGTTTGCGGCACCGAGGGCGGCGCAGATATGTTTGACGGACTCAACATTAACTTCGTCAAGAATGGCAGACAGTGCGTTCTCAAGCCCGACCTTGACGCGGGCGGAGTAGCGTTCTATGACGGCGACGGCGACGAGGATCCGTCAGTGCTTGAAGCAAAAGCATGGCTCGATGCGGTTATCAACGACCACGAGCCGCGCACAAAGGCAAGTCAGGCGCTCGTTGTAACACAGATTCTCGAAGCGATTTACGAATCCGCCAAGACGGGCAAGCCGGTTTATTTTGACTGAGAGAGATGAACAATTTGTAGGGACAATGCCTATATTGCACCGAAGAAGTCAGATAGAATTGCTTTCGAAGCAGAAAAAACATCTTGCCTCCCCTGCAGGGGAGGTGGCTTCGGCGGATTGCGCCGAAGTCAGAGGGGTTAAAGTTCGATAAAACCTTACTCCCTCAGTCACGGCAAGCCGTGACAGCTCCCATACAGGGGCGCCAAGCTAATTTGAACAATCAACAACTCCAAAGGACTGATTATATGAGAAATATTGAAGATGTTCGCCGCTTTTTTGAGGGCGACAGGTACGCTGTTGATGTCACGGGTGTGAAAATCGACGAGGTTGACGACTGCTATTCCAAGTGCAGTCTTGAGCTTGACGAGCGGCACTACGGCGCACACGGTCAGGTCATGGGCGGCGTTATGTTCACCCTTGCCGACTTTGCTTTTGCCGTTGCGACCAACACTCCCGAGAGCTTCACCGCCACGGCGGACAGCCACATCAGCTACCTGACCTCATCAAAGGGCAAAAAGCTTTTCGCCGAGTGCAAGAAGGTCAAGGAGGGCAGAAAGCTCTGCTTCTACGAAATAACGATAACCGACGATCTCGGTGTTGAAATTGCCGTCATAAGCACAACGGGATTTCACATCGGCGCATAACGAGGTGACTGAATGACACAGACATTATTATGTATCGTAACGTCATTTCTAATGCTCATTGCCCCGATTTTTAAGATTGAGCCGACACCCGTCGAGCCGCCCGAAAATCTCGCCCTTGAAAACGAACCGACAGCCGACGAAGCACGCATCTACGACCGTGTTGACGGTGTAAATGATTCCGTTTTCTACATTGCAAGACCGAACGAGAAAAGCTATAAGACCGTCAACGCTTCTGATTTCGGTGTAAGCACAGCGGCAAGCGACAATTATTCGGCGTTTTGCAAGGCGATCGAATATTGCAAGGCCAACCCGAACACTACACTCAAGGTTGACGGCGGCAAATACTTTTTCAGAACCGACAAAGCAATTATGCTTGACGGTCTCAAAAACATTCTTATTGATGCCGACGGCGCACAGTTCATTTTTGAGCACCCGAATTATTTTCACATTGTGAATTGTGACTGCATTGAGATAAGAGGTCTCAGCATAACATGGAACCTTGAAGCTTCAAGGCTCGCTTCGCTTGTGAAAATCAAAAATGCCGACCCCGAAACGCACAGCTTCGAGATTGAATTCACAGAGCTTGACGAGGTTTCGGCGGATGTTCCGATAATGGCTTTTACCAAATATGACCCCGAAACGCTCACCCCGGGAACAAGACACAATTTCAGAGAGGATTATGTCTATCAATTTCCGGGTTCGATCAAAACCGTCGAAAAGACCGAGCGCAACGTGCTGAAAATCACGCATAACGGCTTGCTTGACAGCTACACGAACGGTGAAATTTATCTTCTTCGCCACCATGTTTACGACGGCAACGCATTCAACGTTCGCAACACATCAAACGTCACTTTTTCCGACGTTAAGCTCTATGCGATTGCAGGTATGGGCTGGCTGATTGAGAACCGCTCCGAGCGTTTTCAGCTGCTTAATTGCGTTATCGGTCTTGACCCCGAGCACGATGATAACAGGATTTCGGCAACCGCCGACGGTGTACATATCGCAAACACAAACGGTAAATTCAAAATCAGCGGCTGTGATTTCAGCTTCATGGGCGATGACGACATCAATGTTCATGACAATATCGCAATGGTAACGAACAGGCTTGACGAAAAAACGGTTGATATCTACACCAACGCGAACAATTTTGCCGTCGGCGACACTGCGATTTTCAGCGGCAAGGACTTCAGCGACCTCGGCTTTTGTACAGCAGTCACGTCTGTTGACGGCAATAGGCTTACATTTGATAAGGAATTACCCGATAATATCGTCAAGGACTGTATTGTTTCAAACGGAAGTATCGACAGCGGAAATTACGTTATCAGCGACAACTATTTCCACGAAAACCGCGCAAGAGGCCTGCTTCTCCAGAGCGACAACGGACTTTGCGAAAACAACAGATTCTATAAGACTATGGCGAATCCCATCAAGGTTATCATGGACATCTCATCGGGTCTGTGGCTCGAGGGAACGGGTGTAAATGGGCTTGTTATCAGAAACAACAGCTTCGTTGAATGTAACGTTGTTGAATGGGGCGCGCAGATAAGTATTTCGACGAATATCGACGGTCACTCTGCCGATTCGACGCTTTTCTACAACATAACCATCGAAAATAACAGCTTTGAAAGCTTCTATGACAGGCTCATTGATGCGTCGAACGTGTCTAATCTCAAAATCTGCGGCAATAAAATCAATAATAAAGGCGGCAATTGGGAGGCGAGACGAGGACGAATCATAATTCGTCAAAGCTGCTCCAAGGTAACTATCAGCGATAACGAATACAAGGCTTCGGCTAAAGCGCCGTTCCAAAGGCTGATTGAGTTTAAGGACATTAAGTCGGCGATATAAAAGTGCATAAAAATCGGCTGTGACGAGTGTGTCACAGCCTTTCTTTTTACAGCTTATTTCTGATAATCTTGCCGCTCGTTGTTTTTGGAAGCTCATCCTTGAAAACAACAATTCTCGGGTATTTATAGGGTGCGGTGTGCTCCTTAACATAGGTCTGTATCTCTTTCTTGAGTTCCTCGGTCGGCTCTGTGCCCTTTGTGAGAACGATCGAAGCCTTAACGACCTGACCTCTTACCTCATCGGGAGCGGCAGAAACGCCGCACTCAAGAACATACGGAAGCTCCATAATAACATTCTCAATCTCAAACGGTCCGATGCGATAGCCCGACGATTTGATAACGTCGTCGATACGTCCGACATACCAATAGAAGCCGTCCTCATCTCGCCACGCAACATCGCCCGTGTGATAAAGCCCGTCATGCCAGCACTCGGAGGTCTTTTCCTCATCGCCGTAGTAGCCGATAAAAAGTCCGCAGGGAACCTTGTCACGCTCCGCCTTGATAACGATTTCACCCTCCTGACCTACGCCGACGCTCTTACCGTCGGGGTCAACGATATCAACATCAAAGGTCGGAACAGGCTTGCCCATTGAGCCGAGCTTATGCTCCGAACCAAAGAGATTGCCGACAACAAGCGTTGTTTCACTCTGACCGAAGCCCTCCATAACCTTAAGTCCCGTGAGCTTGTTGAGCTGACGGAAAACCTCGGGATTGAGCGCCTCGCCTGCAATCGTCGCATGCTCGATTGAGCTGAGGTCGTACTTGGTGAGATCCTCTTTGATCATCATTCTGTACATTGTCGGCGGTGCACAGAATGTAGTAATATTATACTTTTTGAACATCGGGAGAATATCGGAGGCATGGAAGCGGTCAAAGTCATAAACAAATATGCCTGCCTCGCAAAGCCACTGACCGTAGAGCTTGCCCCAAAGAGCCTTAGCCCAGCCCGTGTCGGAAATCGTCAGGTGAAGTCCGTTCGGATTTACGCAGTGCCAATAGTTCGCCGTTACGAAATGGCCGAGCGGATATTTAAAGTTATGGGTTGCGATTTTTGGATAGCCCGTTGTGCCCGATGTAAAGAACATAAGCATCTTATCGTTGCCGCATGCGCTGTCCTCGGTGCGTTCAAATTCCTTGCTGAAGAGCTTGACCTCGTCATTAAAGTCGTGCCAGCCCTCTCTCGGTTCGCCGACAATAATCTTCGTTTTGAGCGTCGGTGAGTTTTTCGCCGCAAGGTCAACCTGATGAGCTGTGTCGTCATCCGATGTGCAGAGAATTGCGCTTACTCCTGCCGCATTGAAGCGGTAATCAAGGTCATGCTCCTGGAGAAGATGCGTTGCAGGAATTGCGATTGCGCCAATCTTGTGAAGCGCAAGAATCGAGAACCAAAACTGATAATGACGCTTGAGAACGATCATAACTCTGTCGCCCTTCTTGATGCCGAGCGACTTGAAATAGTTCGCTGTCTGAGCGGAATATTCCATCATATCCTTGAATGAGAAGCGGCGCTCGTTCTTGTTCTTGTCAATATGAAGCATTGCAAGCTTATCGGGAAACTTCTTTCCAAGACCGTCAACAATGTCAAAAGCAAAGTTGAACTTATCCTCGTTCTCATATGAAAGAGAAAGTATCTTACCGTTTTCGTCCTCCTTGGGGTGAATGAAGTTATGGTAAATTCGCTTGCCTGTGCCCGAACGCTTCGGGGATTCGTCGTCGATAGTGTTTTTCGGTGTAACGACCTCGCCGGCAGGATTGAAAACGAGTGCATAAAACGTCGTTTCTTCTCTGTCAACGGCAATCATACCGTGAGGCGTTGAGCTGTCGAAATATATCGTGTCGCCGGGGTGAAGAATTTCAACATGGTTGCCGACCTGAACTCTCAGAGTACCGCTGACAACGATATCAAGCTCCTGACCGTCATGGGTCGTGAGTGCAATATCGTCACTGCCTTCGTTCGGGTCGCACCTAACGAAAAGCGGCTCACAAATCTTGTTTTTGAACGCCGCCGCAAGGTTATAATATTCCATGCCGTGAGCGTGGTCGATTTCGAGACCCTCGCCGCTCCTTGTGACCGTATATGACGCAAGAACGGGGCTTTTACCCTCGATAATATCATTGACATCAACGTTGAAAGCAATTGCGCATCTGTACAAGAACGCAAACGTGAGATCCTTTTCGCCGCGCTCGCAGGCGATATAGTCCTCGATAGTCATGTCGGTCTTTTCCGCCATTTCGGCAGGAGTAAAGCCCACGATCTCACGAAGCTCCTTGATACGCTGAGCCATTTCGTTGATCTTGAAATTCAAGCCTGTCATTTCTTTCATTTGTGACCATTCCTTTCGTTGTTTTATGATTAGGTGATTACACCTTGAATCTTGTTTATCAGCCTTCCCCTTGAGGGGAAGGTGGGCGGCGGATTGCGCCGCTCGGATGAGGTGGTGGAATTTTATCTCTTTATTTATTGAAATCTGACTCGAACTTTTCCACCTCATCAGTCGCTTACGCGCCAGCTTCCCCTCAAGGGGAAGCCTTGGAAAATTTCTGCTTACATCGATGGGTTAAAGAGATTAAATTCGTATAACGTAAAAGGAAACCTTAAATCGGTTTGTGAAAAAATTGTTCACAGTGGATTTTGCAGTTTGGGAGCTGTACATAGGTACTGCATGCACTGTTGCAATTTTCTCCGATTACATCTTGACGAGAGATTTTTTCGTTAGACCGTTCAAAGGTCTCGACGGCTATATTCTTATATGCCGAGGGAGCTTTGGGCTGTATAACGGAAAAAGATCCGTCAAGAAAAAGAAAAACCCGTCTCGAGGCTTCTTTGCCTTGAGACGAGTTGTAATTACTAATTTACTACCCGCGGTACCACTCAAATTGCGTTCATTGAACGCCACTTCGGACTCCAACAAGTCCTATGCTTTTACGCAGCCTTACGGGAGGGTTCTACTTGAAAATCTTTCTTCCCTCCGACTCAGAAGCTACAAACCTAAAACTCACCTATCGGCTCTCACCTGCCGCCGACTCTCTGAAAAGCTACCGCATTAAGTCCTCTTCGTCATTGTCTTTGAATATTTTATTTGTACGAATTTTAACACGACTTTTTTCTCTTGTCAAGCCCTTAAAAAGAATTTTTTTACAATCAGCCTTATTTATGATATTTTCCGCCGCTGTTTATGCGAAAAGCCCTGTAAATCTGCTCAAGGAGCATTATTCTTGCCAGCTGATGCGGAAACGTCATTTCGGACATTGAAAGTCTGAAATCCGAGCGCTTTTTCACCTCATCGGAAAGCCCGTACGAGCTGCCGATGATAAAAGCAACATTGCTGAAGCCGAGCACGCCACAGGAGTCAAGCTCCTTTGCAAGCCTCTCCGAGCTGAGCTGCTTGCCCTCAATGCACATTGAAAAGACCTTTGCGCCGTTCGGGATTTTTGAAAGAATTTCCTTGCCCTCGGCATTCAATGCGTTCGCAATTTCGCTCTCCGACGGATTTTCGGGGAGCTTTTTCGGCGCAAGCTCGATTATATTCAGCCTGCAATATGCGCCGAGGCGCTTTACATATTCGTCCGAAGCGTCACGAAGATACTTTTCCTTGAGCTTAGCTTCGCAGATTATCGTAACGCCTAACATCACAGCACCACCGTTTCCGACTCGTCCGAGCCTGCAACCTTGAGTATGTAGTCTCTGTTTTCAGTCGCACCCATACAGTCAAGCGCCGATTTTGACGTTCTGTATGCCAGCGACGGAATGTTATTTTCCTTACTCAGGTGTCCGAGAATAAGACGTGTTGTGCCGCTTTTTACAAGCTCGGTAACAAAATCGCCGCATGCAATGTTCGAAAGATGTCCGACATCGGAGAGAATACGTCGCTTCAAAAGATACGGATAACTGCCGTTGCGAAGCATGCCGATATCGTGGTTGCTCTCAACAAGCGCAAGGTCACAGCCTGTCAGCGCCGCCCTCATTTCGTCGGTAACGATTCCCGTATCGGTCGCAATACAGATCCGCCTGTCGTCGCTCGTCGTGACGGAATAGCCGCAGCTTTCGGCAACGTCATGTGAGGTATGGAACGGAACAACAAGCTGACCGTTACATTCAACGCCGTCACCGATCGGAATAACGGGGAATTTACCGTTTATAATGCCCATCTTTTCAAGCTCGCGAATCGTTCCCACGGTCGCATAGACGGGAATATTATATTTCGACGCAAAGACGCGCAGACCCTTAACGTGGTCGCTGTGCTCATGTGTAACAAAAACGGCGCCGATGTCCTTTTCGCTTACACCGATGCTGTTGAGCTTCAATGAGATCTGCTTTGCGCTCACTCCCGCGTCAACGAGCACTCCTCCGCCCGATGAGCCTATATATGTGCAGTTACCGCTGCTTGAAGAAAAGAGTGAACAAAAACGAGCCATATGTACCTTCCTGTTTGTCAAAAATATTGCCCCGAGCAAATCGGGGCATAAAATTAACTTATAATTTAACCTACCTGTGTATTTTCCAAAACCTTGGGCTTGTCCTCCTCGCTGACTCGGACAATGTCTGCGCCGAGATTGCGGAACTTGCCGACAACGTTATCATAACCGCGGTCAATATAAACTATGTTCTCGATTGAGGTCGTTCCCCTTGCGATAAGGCCTGCAATAAGCATTGCCGCGCCTGCTCTGAGGTCGTCAGCCTTAACGGGAGAACCGTTGAGATATTCAACGCCCTCAATGGTAGCCGCTTTGCCGTTGACGGAAATATTAGCGCCCATTCTTGCAAGCTGCTCTACATACTGGAAACGGCTGTCCCAAACGCCCTCGGATACAATGCTTGTACCGTCGGCAATTGAGAGCATTGTTGCAAACTGCGGCTGCATGTCGGTCGGGAAGCCGGGATGAGGCATCGTCTTAACGTTGCATTTTCCGGGTCTGCCGTTACCGATAACGCGAACCGAATCGTCATATTCCTCAACCGTTGCGCCGCACTGAATAAGCTTTGCGGTGATCGACTCAAGATGCTTCGGGATAACGTTCTTGACAAGAACATTGCCCTGCGTTGCAACTGCGGCAACCATGAATGTGCCTGCCTCGATCTGATCGGGAATTATCGAATAGGTGCAGCCGTGCATATGCTCAACGCCGCGGATCTTAATAACATCCGTACCTGCGCCTCTGACGTCTGCGCCCATAGAATTCAAAAAGTTTGCAAGGTCAACGATATGCGGCTCCTTGGCGGCATTTTCAATAATCGTCAGTCCCTTTGCCTTAACGGCGGCGAGCATGAGATTGATCGTTGCGCCGACGGAAACCACATCGAAATAGACAAGACCGCCCGTAAGGTCGGGTGCCTCGACGTCGATCATAGCGTTTTCCTTGAGAGTTACGGTTGAGCCGAGAATCTCAAAGCCCTTGATATGCTGGTCGATCGGACGGACGCCGAAATTACAGCCGCCCGGCATAGCAACCTTAGCCCTGCCGAAACGGGCAAGCAGAGAGCCGATAAGATAGTATGAAGCCCTCAGATGCTTCGTCATGTCATGAGAAACAACATATGAATTGATCGTTGATGAATCTATATCGTAGGTATTTGCGTCAACCTTAGTAATTTTTGCACCGAGCTGATGAAGAATTCTTATCATCATCGTAACATCGCTTATGTCTGGGATATTCTCAACCCTGCACACGTCCTGTGCAAGGATAACTGCAGGAAGAATTGCGACAGCGGCATTCTTCGCTCCGCTTACGGCAACCTCGCCGCTGAGCGGTTTTCCGCCGTTGATATATATTTTATCCACCCGTTACACTCCTTAAAGTCATATATGTAAAAAAGATAATTTCAAATTAAAAGTTGCCAATAAGAGGGCAATAAACCAAATTTATTATAAAACCTATAAGATTATAACACTAAACCCGTCAAAGTTCAATATTTTTTTATTTTACGCAATTATTCGGTTTTTATATCAAAAACCACCAGATGTTGAATATATCATTTAATTATGCATATATATTGTGGTTTGCAGAGCTTTATCGAATAAATGTTTACTTTTTTTCAGCATATTGTACAAAAAGCGTACAGTATTTTTTAAATACACAATATATAGATACGGTCAAGCCGAGAAAATTCAATGCAAAATATGACCGTCACGGTTATTATTCGTTCTTCCGTCAATAATAATGTAGGTGATATTATGGAAATTTTAAAAATTTGCTTAACAGCGATCCTGTCAATTATCGAGCTGTTTCTTCTGACGAAAATTATGGGTAAGCGTCAGGTCTCTCAGCTCAGCCTTTTTGATTACATCAACGGAATAACTATCGGCTCCATTGCCGCCGATATGGCATTCAGTCCGCTTGAAGAATGCTGGAAGCCTGCTGTTGCCATTGTGATTTACGGCATTTTTGCGGTTATTTTTTCGCTTTTATCAAACAAGTCGATCAGATTCCGCCGCTTTTTTGTCGGCAGAGCTGTTATTCTTATGGACAACGGAACAATTTACCGCAAGAATCTGGAAAAAGCAAAGCTTGACCTCAACGAGTTCCTAACCCAGTGCAGAATCGGCGGTTATTTTAACATTGACGATCTGCAAACCGTCGTTCAAGAGCCGAACGGTCAGCTCAGCTTTCTGCCGAAATCAACGCTCAGACCCGTAAACCCGAAGGATATGGGCATGTATCCCGAAAAAGAGACCTCCCCTATCGTTGTAATATCCGACGGCGAAATTTTATTTGAAAATCTCAAAGCCTGCGGCAAAAATGAGGTCTGGCTCAGAAAGGCGCTGAAGGACGGCAATTTTCCGCCGATCGGCAAGATTTACACCGCCTTTGTCAACAATGACGAGCTATCGGTCTACGAGATGAACGAAGAAAAAAATGACAATGATATTTACAGTTGACATCGGTTAAATACACTGTTATAATCTCAATCGAGGTACTCTGTGTCACCTAAAAGCTTACAAGCATTACGTCGTATGATTGCGTTTAACTGCATCTTCATCCCTGTTAAACACAATCATACTTGCAATCAGATGTAAACTTTTAGGCGGCACAGGGTACTATAAATTGCTTCGGGCGATTCCTTGTGCAATAAAACTTGATTATCCTAAAGCAGGCATTGTTTATGAAAAAGGAATTACATAACGATCCGACCTTCTTCGGCACGGACAGCATACCGAAAATACTTCTGAAAATAGCTCCGCCCGTCATGCTGGCTCTGCTGATTCAGTCGCTTTACAACATCGTTGACAGCTTCTTTGTCGGCAGATATTCCGAGCAGGGCTTGACAGCGCTTTCGATAGTCTACCCGCTACAGCTGATTATCACCGCTCTTGCGGTCGGCACAGGAGTCGGCGTGAACACGCTTATGGCGAAATACTATGCGCTGAAAAATGATAAAAAGGCAAACAGCACAGCAGGAAGCGGCTTTATAATTTCAATTATTCTTTGGATTCTGTTTGCGGCGGCGACCGTATTTCTCCTCAAGCCCTACCTCAGAACCTCGGCGAGCGACCCGACAGCGCTCAGCTATGCCTATACTTACGGCATGATAGTCTGCGTCGGAAGCATAGGACTTTTCACCGAGGGAATTTTTTCAAAGGTGCATCAGGCGGAGGGCAACATGGTTCTACCGACTATAGCGCAAATCTGCGGAGCGGTTTTCAACTGCGTCGTTGACCCGATTCTGATTTTTGGTCTCGGTCCTTTCCCGAAAATGGGTGTTGCAGGCGCGGCGATAGCAACCGTCGGCGGACAGATTCTTGCGGCGATAATCACGGGTGCAAGAGGTCTGAGAAAGCCTCCGCGTCCGTCCGAATTTTCCGAATATACCAAAAAAATATTCAAGCTCGGCTACCCGTCGATAATTATGCAGTCGATGTACACAGTCTATATTGTTGCGCTGAATATGATTCTCGTCGGCTTCTGCGACGAGGCGGTAACGGTTCTCGGACTTTACTATAAGCTCCAGACATTTTTCTTTATTCCGCTGATAGGTCTTACAACATGCATTGTTCCCGTCCTCAGCTATAACTACACAAACCACAGCTTTGACAGGACGAGAGAGGTCATGAAATGGTCGTTTATCGTCACGATAGCGTTCATGGTCGTCGGCATACTTTGCTTTGAGCTTATTCCCGTGCAGCTTCTGAGCATATTCTCAAAGAGCGAAAGGGTGTTTGAAATCGGCAGAACAGCGCTGAGAATAATAGGTACGAGCTTTATTCCCGCAACGTTTTCTCTCATGCTGCCTATCTTCTTCCAGGCGATAGGACGCGGCACTCCGAGCGTTGTGCTCACGCTTCTCAGGCAGATCATTTGCCTTGTTCCGATTTTCTACGCTTTCTCGTTCATGGGACTTAACTACACATGGATAGCTTTTCCGCTTTCAGAAACAATAACAACTATAGTCGGCTTCATCCTCTATTACCGTCAGATCGACATATGGAAAAAGGATTACGGCTATGTGCCGAAGAGGCGCTGATAAACAGACGATCTCCTGCCGCATTTTGCGGTAAGAGGTCGTTTATTTTCCTTTTAGCACTTGTTTTATTTTCGCCGATGTTGTAAAATACTCATATTAAAGCAACACCGCACAAATTTCGGAGTGTATTATGACAGTATTGAGTTTTCAGAATCTTGCGTTCTCTTTCGGCGAACGTGAGCTTTTCAGAAATGTTAATTTTGAAATAAACGATAAAGAGAAGGTCGGCTTTATCGGCTCAAACGGCGTGGGCAAAACCACAATATTGAAGCTCATCAGGGGTGAGCTTGAGCCGACGGAGGGCGCAGTTGTCATCGGCAAGGACGCAAGGCTCGGATACATGGAGCAGCACACCTGTTCAAAGAAGGGCATGACCCTCTACGATGAGCTTATCAGCGTTTTTGACGATTTGATGAACCTTGAAATTGAGATAAACCAGGTCAATTACCGTTTGGAGCACAATCTCGGTGATATGGAGGAGGATCTGCGGCTTCAGGACGAGCTGACAACTAAGTTTAACAACGAGGGCGGTCTGACTTTCAGAAGCCGCACAAGAAGCGCACTTCTCGGTCTCGGCTTCACAGAGGACGATTTCAAGCTGACAACGGACAAGCTCTCGGGAGGTCAGCGTTCCAAGGTTGCACTCGCAAAGCTCCTGCTTTCAAAGAGCAATCTCCTGCTTCTTGACGAGCCGACAAACCATCTTGATATCAAGTCGGTCGAATGGCTTGAAAATTTTCTAAAAAATTATAACGGTGCAATATTCGTAATATCGCATGACCGTTATTTCCTCGATAAAATAACCGATAAGACCGTGGAGCTTGAAAACCGAAAGGTACGATGCTTCAAGGGTAACTATTCCGAATTCCTCGTTAAAAAGAAGGCTGAGCAAAAGGCGATCAAGGATAAATACGAAACGGATATAAAAGAAATTCAGCGTCTTGAGGGCGTTGTGGCTCAGCAAAGGCAGTGGAACAGGGAGAAGAACATCAAGACTGCCGAAAGCAAGCTCAAGCAGATCGAGAGGATCAAGGAACAGCTTGTCGTTCCCGACAGCAAGGTTGAACGGATCCGTTTTCATTTTGAGCCGAAATGCGTAAGCGGCAACGATGTAATAATTGCCGACGGACTTGCTAAAAGCTTCGGCAGCAAAACCATATTCCGCAACGCTTCGCTTCACATAACGAGGGGCGAAAGAGTGTTCATTCTCGGCGACAACGGCTGCGGCAAAACGACATTTCTCAAAACGCTGATGGGTCAGTATGCCCCCGACGAGGGCACTTTTATCTTCGGTGAAAACCTTTTCAAGGGCTATTTTGATCAGGTTCAGGCGGGGCTTGACCTCAACAAGACAGCCATTGAGGAGATATGGTCGAAGTATCCGAAAATGACGCAGACCCAGGTCCGCAGTGCCTTGGCGGCGTTTCTTTTCAAGGGCGACGATGTTTTCAAGAAGATTTCCGAGCTGAGCGGCGGCGAAAGAGCGAGAATTGCACTGCTCAATCTCATGCTCGGCGGCTACAACCTTTTGCTTTTGGACGAGCCGACGAATCACCTTGACGCATTCTCCCGTGAGGAGCTTGAAAACACCCTGCTTGACTACGACGGCACAATGCTGATAGTTTCCCATGACCGATATTTTATAAATAAGCTAAGCTCGCGAATTCTTGAGCTTAACGAAAACGGCTTCACGGAATACCTCGGCAATTACGATTACTATATCGAAAAGAAAGCGGCTCGTCAGCCTGCCGAAATAAAAGCAGGTACGTCGAAAAAGGTCGAAAAGGTCAACGACTACAAGCTGAAAAAGGAGCAGGCGTCACAGCAAAGGAAGCTCAGAACTCAGCTGACACGGGCAGAGAACGACATTGCCGCACTCGAAAAAGAGATCGAGGATATCCAGGAAAAGCTTAATACGGAAGAAATTCAGACGGACTATGAAAAGCTGATTGAATTCACCGACCTGCTCAATTCGAAGAACGATGAATTGCTCGACAAATATTCCCTCTGGGACGAGCTGCAGGGCTTGATTGACGAAAGCTGAAAAGAGGTAAAAGCTCATAATTTCAGACAATCAAGGCTCGGAATTCAAATAAACGGGAATTCAAAGGAAGCCTGCGGTTCATACTGTGCATATATCAAGAATTTCAATAACAAATACGAAGCGAATATCAACGGGAAGGCAGTTAAAATCGTTGCTTGACCGATTTTGATAAAGGAGGGGCATCATGCTCATTTACACATGCGAACAGATGCGCGTCATTGAGGAAAACGCGGACGTCAACGGTCTTTCTTATGTTGAAATGATGGAAAACGCGGGCAATGCCTGTGCCGAAAAGATTCATTCAACAATAGTCGGGCTGAACTCAACGACCAAAACCGTTGCCATACTCTGCGGCTCGGGCAAGAACGGCGGCGACGGCTTTGTTATCGCCAAAAATCTCAGCGATAAGGGCTACGGTATCCGTCTGGTGCTGACTAACGGCTATCCGACAGCCTATGAATCCAAAATAATGTACGCTTATCTTGAGGATAAGCCCGTGCTCGTCTCCGACCTCAAACAGAATTACGACGCCTGCGTTTCCGCCTGTATGAGTGCGGCGGCTGTCGTTGACTGCGTTTTCGGAATCGGATTTCACGGTCAGCTTGACGAAACAACATCAAAGCTTTTTAATGATATTTCAAAATCAAGAGCCAAAAAGTTTGCCGTCGATGTACCCAGCGGACTGGAGGGCAACAGCGGCGAGATAAAATCAGATTATTTCAAAGCTGACTATACCCTTGCAATAACCTGCTACAAGCCTGTCCACATTCTCAAGCCTGCCTCCGACTGCTGCGGAATCGTTTCGCTTATCGACATCGGCATTGACGAAAAATGCTACGAGGCGGTCGGTTCGGACATTATTGTTTCCGCCGAGCACAACGAGATAAAGCGCTTCTTTAAGCCAAGGAATCCCGTTGCCAACAAGGGCGATTTCGGCAGGCTGCTGAGCGTTTGCGGCAGCCGCAACATGCAGGGCGCGGCGGTAATGGCGGCGAATGCGGCGATTGAAAGCGGAGTCGGAATAGTTGAATGTGTTTTCCCCGATTCCGCATATTCGGCAATTGCCCCGAAGCTGACGGAGCCGCTCATGTGTCCCCTGCCCTCAAATGTCGGCGGACAGCTCAGAGCGGACAACCTCCAGCGCATTGTTGAGCTTGCCGAGAAATCGACGGCGGTTCTTCTCGGATGCGGAATAGGCTTCTGCGAGGATACCGTGCGCCTTGTCAACGGAATACTTGCAAATGTAAAAAAACCGATCATTCTCGACGCGGACGGAATAAATGCGGTTTCGGTTAATATAAATATATTGAAAGAAACCTCCGCTCCGCTGATCTTGACCCCGCACCCCGGGGAAATGGCAAGACTTACCGGGCTTAGCGTTGAAGAAATTCAAGGCAACAGGGTTAAGGTCGCAAGAGATTTTGCAACTCAGTACGGCTGTGTTCTTGTCCTCAAGGGTTCGAACACCGTTGTTGCGGGGCCGTCGGGAAGCGTGTACATAAACCGTACGGGTAATGCAGGAATGGCAACCGGCGGTTCGGGTGATGTTTTGGCAGGTATAATTTCCTCTTTTGTTTGTCAGTCTATGAGCTTACAGTCAGCAACGATTGCAGGCGTATATGTACACGGACTTTGCGGAGATAATGTGCAAAAGAAATGCTCCATGCACGGCGTTACTCCGACAAAAATGATTGGTGAGATAGCGGAGGTTCTTTCAAATTTTGAATAATCGGGGATCAATTTGAAAAAGAGCCTTGTTATACTGCTTGTCGGTATCATGATATTTCTGCCCTCGTGCGGCAAAAAAGTAAATAAAGAAAGCGTCACTCCGTCAAGGCCGAACTGCACCGTGAAAGCAAGCTGTAACGGAACCGATTATTCGGCAAAGGTCAGCTACACTGACACGGGAGTAATGACCGTTGAAATGCTGAATCCTCTGAAAGGGATAAAGCTACGCATTGACGACAGCGGATGTCGGCTCAGCTATGACGGAATGGAGCTTGACTGCACGCAGACAAGCGAGGTAATAAGCTGTCCGTTCGTTTACCTCTACTCGGTGCTGAAAACCGTGTGCTATACGGTGCCCGAATCGGCAAGAACGAGCGGCGAAAGCTATGTCCTCAAATACCGCACACCCGAAACAGAATGTACGGCAGTGTCGGATAAGAAGGACGGAAAAATCCGTGAAATAGAAACAGATAACGTAAAGTTTATATTCCAATAAAAAGCGGCTGTGCCAATTAAGGCACAGCCGTTAAAATTTGCTTTATATCGTCGACAATGGCAAAATACACTTTCTAAAAAGCATCGTAAGCCCTAATCCCGTATTTTGATAAAAAATCAAGGTCCTCTTTTTTTGCATCAAAAACATATGCCAGCCTTTCATGAGAAACCGTTGCAAACCAAGGCTTTCCGTTGCGGTAAAAGCAAATATCCTCGGGCATATTGCTTTCAGGAAGAAATATATTCGGCATTTCCGATAACATTTTGCAGCTTTCTTTATTGCAGCTGCACATTATCAGTATTTGATGCTTCATTCTGCCGAGAAAATCAACAGGCCATGTTTCATAATCAAAATAATACTTTGTAACAAAGCGATTAAACTGTTCGCTTTGCTCAAATATCGGCGGCTGTTGGGAATACGGTTTCTTTATTATAACCGTAACCGAAAAGCTGTCTGATTTTTTCATAAGATAATCTATCACCGATGATTCATTATCAATGATATCATCATAATTAACGGTCATTTTATTCATAGCTAAATCCTCCGTTTTATATTTCTCCGATAACACTGTAGCTTAGCTTACGGCAGTGGTGCTTGTCGGCGTATCGTCTTGAGGTTCTGTCGCAAGGTCATCAACACTTACCCCGTAATGTGCTGCCGCTTTTTGACGGTTTTCTTCAATTAGCTCGGCGGCGTATTTGCTGCTGCCGAGAGCATCGTAACGCAGAGTCAGCGGAAATCTGTTGTTTATGCTCTTGCTGTAATCCGCGCCCATGCTCGGCGTCCAATATTCTTTCAGAGCATATCCGCTGTCAATCTTTTGCACGGTCAAAACCAACGGACCCGAGCTGCCCGAAATCACGCTTAACCCGTTTTTGTAAACATAGTTTTCGTAGAGAGCGACCATATATATTTCCGTTGTGTCCCCTCTTTTTTTGGCTCTCAGAACCCTGTATGAGGCAACAGAAAAATCATCTGCTTCATGATATGCCGTTGGCGATTCCTGAGCTATAATTTGCTTTTCGGCATAGCTTGCAGTGTCGGCGTCGAGCTTAGTCTCAGTGAAGAAAACAAACACACATACCGCGGCAGCGCATATCAGCAAAGCAATTAAAGCTACGCATATCACTTTTTTACCTTTACTTGTTTTCTTCATTTTGAGCACCTCCGATTATAGATTGGTTATCTATGGTTTAATTTCATTTTACAAAAATTAACGTAATTTGTCAAATTGAATATAATAGTAATGCCAAACAATGATTTTTTATCCCCGAAAAAATGATTATAACGGCAAATGATTGGCAAATATAATTATGACAATCAAAATCTCGGAGAGTGATAAAAATGACAATAAAACGGGGAGATATTTATTACGCAGATCTCAGTCCGGTCGTCGGCTCTGAACAGGGCGGCATGCGCCCCGTGCTGATAGTTCAAAACGATGTCGGCAACAAATACAGCCCGACGGTCATTGCCGCCGCAATAACAAGCCAACGCTTCAAAACTCAGCTGCCGACCCACATTCAGGTGGACGCTCAGGACTGCGGCCTCTCTAAGGATTCGATAGTTCTGCTCGAACAGGTCAGGACTATTGACAAGCAAAGGCTCAAGGAGCGCATGGGAAACCTCGGCGAAAGAGATATGTCGAGGGTGAACAGGGCGCTGTCTGTCAGTCTCGGAATATTGAATTAAAACAGGCTGTTTCGGAATTTTTCCCGAAACAGCCCTTTTGCATGTATATTTAATTTATGATTTTTGCCATTCATCGTAGGATATGAATTTCAATTCGGCATTCCTGTCGATTCCGCAATAGACCTTATACCTGTCTATCCATATGGTGCCTTTATGCGGTACCGTCATGCAAAGATAGTCCTTGTGCGGCAGATCGGGAATAATAACAACCTGCTTTTTCTCGGCGATCTGCTGACGGATATATGCACTCTTTTTCAAATCGGCGCTGTAAACGCTCGTGTAAATCACAAGATAAAACGCGGCGCAGGCAACGCATGCGGCACCCAAAACCGAGCGAACGACTATCGGCTTAACCTTTACATTCCGCTCCTTGATAACATATCCGAGCGCTTCGCAGACATACAGAACAAAGAACATATATTGGCAGTAGAAGCATCTGCTGCTTAACGGTGTAACAATAAAAAGCGGCGCGGTCACTATCACGATTCCCGCAATATAAAAAACGAGCCTTGTTTTTACACCGATATTCTCAACGCAAACGATCGCCAGCAGAATAAGCGCCGACAAAAACAGCAGAAGAAAAATACTCGTGATGATTTCAAGTGCCAACGGATCGCGCCTTTTAGCTTGATATACCGCACGAAAGACGGAATATGCCGTGTATAGCGCAATAACCGAAAGCGAAGAGATAACCGCCGCCTTAGACTTTGGCGGCCGATTTTTATTCTTTTTAAAGAACAGAACCGCAAGCGCAACGCAAACGGCAAGAATTATTATATTCAGATAAACATTATTCAAGACAAGCTTTTTTCTGATAACGAAGAAAAGATTGTCCCTCATTCTTCCGAAGAATCCGTCCGAATCCGTTCCGATCGTCCTATAGCTGTCATTAGATTTAAAAATCCCGATATAAGCGCTGTTCGTAAACATTACTGCACAGCCTATAACCGAGCCGACAAGATGAGTTAAAACGGGAGTGTATACCTTCCCGAAAAGCCTGTGTGTCAGAATAATTATCAGCACATCAACGGCAACAAGGTAAATCGTCAGATTTTCCATAAAAAGGCAGGCGCATATTCCGACAAAGAACGTTCCGACCGCCGTTCCCCTTTTAAAGCTCGGCGAGCCTTCGGCTATGTCCCTTATGATGAAAAAATACAGAATAATCAGAAAAGTCGGAACAACGTAATTTGAAAAGCCCGACGTCCATGCAACCGTTTGCCTGAGCACGGTAGAAGGCATTGCAAAGAAGCAAATCAGCGCCGCAAGCAGAGTTGTTACACTGTTGTTGCCGACTGTCCGATTCAAAAAGTAAACGCTTCCGCTGAATACGGCTGACATAACAAATGCTCTGAGCAGTCTTGACCTTGTCAGCGCAATGACAATCAAATTGCCGAGATACCGTCCGTTGTAATTTCTGAAATGGTTACGAAGCCTTTCAAGTCCGATTTCTGCGCCCCACGCCCAGTCGTCGCCCGTAAACGGGATCATATACGCGATTGCAAAGAAAAAAACGAACATTACGGCGAAAAATAATATATATAATTTCTTGTTATTTTCGGTTTTTACCATTCTTCAACCTCCTAATACCGAGCAGATTTTATCACAAAGCCCCAGTGAAGTCAATAAAGCATCCTTACAAAAGCGGTATTTTACACAACAAAATACAGGTTGATTTTGGCTCCGTTTTATGTTAAAATAAATTCATTATGCTGTAAGGAGATGAAACCCTTATGAAAAAGAAAATTCAATATGCGGATTTTCCAGATATGAACACTGTAAAAGATATCGTCATTTTCGGCGGTAAAAAGGGCGGAGACAAGCCCCAATATTCATTTTATAATTTTGACGGCGAGGTTGAGATGAAAACCTTCGCTCAGGTTAATTACGACCTCACGGGACTCGGACAGTACCTTTACAAGCTCGGGCTCAGAGGCAAAAAGGTAGCTATCCTCAGCGAGAACAGCTACTATTGGATTGCCTGCTATTTTTCAATTATCACAGGTAAGATCACGGCTATCCCGATGGATCCCAAGCTCCCCGATGACGATATAATCGACATCATGGTTCGCAGCGGCTGTAACGCTGTTTACTACAGTGAGGATTTCAAGGGCACCGTTGAAAAAATGAAAACGGCTGACGGAGTTGTTATTGATCATTATATTAAAATAGAGGACTTCTATTCAATGGTCGAGGAGGGTCACAACGAGGTCAAGAACGGCGTTAAGAGCTACCTTGAGGACGAGGTTCTTCCGAGCGATTTGGCTTTCCTTGTTTACACCTCGGGCACAACGGGCAAGAGCAAGGGCGTTATGCTCTCACAGGAGAACGTTGCGGCTGACAGCGTTGCATCATGCCGTGTTATGACGGGCGGACCCGCAATCGGATTTCTTCCGCTTCATCACGCTTTCTCATGGGTCGGCGCACTTTTCTCGGGCAACCTGCTGACGGAATGGGGCTTTATCTGCCGCAGTCTGAAGGATATTCAGAAGGATCTGAATACATATCATCCGCAGAATTTCTCGGCGGTTCCGCTTGCGGTTGAAACGATTTATAAAAAGATTTGGTTCACGGCGAAGAAATCCGGCAGAGAGGAAATTCTCAAAAAGGGTCTCAAGATAAGCAACTTCCTTTTGAAGCTCGGAATTGATAAGAGAAGAAAAATTTTCTCCGAGATTATCAACAACCTCGGCGGCAACCTTGAAATAATTATCTGCGGCGGCGCATACCTCGACGAGCAGTACGAAAAGGGCATGGAAGCCTTCGGAATCAAGATTATCAACGGTTACGGCATTACGGAATGTTCTCCTGCCGTTACCTGCAACAGGCTTGACGCTTACAAGGTCGGCAGTGTCGGAATTCCGCTCCCGTGCAATGAGATAAAAATCAAGGATCCCGACGAGGACGGAATCGGCGAGATCTGTGTTCGCGGCAAGAACGTCATGATGGGCTACTACAATGAACCCGAAGCAACTGCGGAGGTTTTTGACGGCGATTGGTTCCTGACGGGCGACTACGGCTATATTGACGAGGACGGCTTCCTTTTCTTCAAGGGCAGGAAGAAAAACCTTATCATTCTTTCAAACGGCAAGAACGTTTCTCCCGAAGAGATTGAGGACAAACTTTCGACGATTGAGTATGTCAAGGAGGTTGTTGTTTATGAGGAAAAGGGCTATATCACAGCCGAATTCTTCCTCGATACAGTTGACACTCCCGATGCCAAGGACAGAATCAAGGCGGATGTTAACGAGATCAACAGAAAGATGCCCACATACAAGCAGGTCGCAAGGGTTAAAACGAGAGACACCGAGTTCCCGAAAACGACTACGCTCAAAATTCTCAGAAATTATAAGAAGTAACATAGAGAAAGAATTAACCTCCTGTCAATGCGGCAGGAGGTTGATTTTTTATATTCAATTTCTTTCGGCGATTTTTTTGAGATTTTCCCAGCTGATTCGCGCCGACTCAAAAACATCAAGCGGTGTTGAATCCTGCTCGATAATTATATACTCAATTCCGCTGTCGCGGCACGCTCTGTAGCACTCGTCAAGGTCAAGGTTACCTGTACCGATCTCGGCAAAGTCACGGACAAAATTGTCCTCGGCATCCTTGATAATGCGATAATCCTTGAAGTGACACACGCTGATACGCTTGCCGAGCTTTCTAATGTATGATGCAGGGTCAATTCCGCCCGTCTGCGCCCAGTGCGTGTCAAAGATGAAGCTTATCAGCTCAGGGTCAAGCTCGGTGAGCATCTGATAGCCCGTCTTGCCGTTTGGGTATCTCATGAACTCGAACTGATGATTGTGGTAGGCAAAATTCATGCCGGCCGCATGAAGCTTTTTGACAGCAGGAGTAAGCTCCTCTACAAACTTCTTGATGCCGTCCTCACCGCGGTATTTTTCTTCGATCCAGCCGATTCCGATTGTCTTACAGCCGAGCGCCTTATGCTCCTCGATGACCGCATCGGTGTCATTCACGATCCTGTCAAAGGAAAGGTGAGTTACGCAGACCTCCATGCCGTGCTTTTTGCAAAGCTTTGCAACATCATAGTTATTAAGGAAGCCGATTCCCGACACCTGAACGGTATCAACGCCCATGTCTTCAAGCCTCGCCAGCACATTGTCAAGATCTTCGAGAGTATCTATTACCGAATGAAAATTATAAAGAGTAAATCCGAGCTTCATAATCATTCTCCAATCACAAATTTGTTATCGCCGTAAATGACTGTAACCTTTATCGGCTTGTCTGACTTGACCGTTATGTTCGGCTTTTCGTTTTCGTCGCTTCTCGCCTCACAGATCAGGTCGGCATATGCGTCTCTGCCGACAGGAATACGCTTGATTCCGTGGCGTTCAAGATTCTTCACATGCCATACGATCTCGCTTTTCTCTGCGTGAACCTGAATTCCGAGAACGTACTCAATGAACACGGTTATCGGAATGATTCCTGCCCAGCCGACGAAATCGCCCTTTGCAGGGTTGCCGGGATTAGCGGATTCGGGAGCGTAATTTTCAAAGAAGGTGCCCGTCTTATGGTAAACCTTCATCATGTTTTCATAGTGGTTGAGGGCAATTTCATGGGCAAGATTTTCGTTGCCGCACTCAGAAAGTCCTCTTATCACCATATAGTTGGTGGGCGCCCAGACGCCGCCGTTCCAGTATGCACCGTCGTCCGAATAATCGGGGTGATCCGCCGAAAGAGCGGGTACACGGTGCGGACGTTTGAATTCCTTCTCATTCTCAAGGTGAGCTATGAAATCGGCTTTTCTCTCCTCGGGAACGCCGTCGGCGAGCAAGCCCCAGTAGCTTGCAATACTCTTGACCTTGAGCAGCTCACCGTTGCCTCTGCGGTCAAAATAGTATTTATCTTCCTCCGACCACATTTTTTCGTTGATGAATTTCGTCAGGTATTCAGCCTCTTTTTGAAGCTCGTCAACGCCGTCGGTTATGTCAAGCTCCCTTGCCATTTTAAGAAGCTCCTTACAGCTGAGAAGAGCCTGAAAATTAGCGTCGATCCATGACATAAAGCCGTGGTGGAAGGTTTCGACCTGCCAATCCTCAACGCACGGTACGGCTTCAAGATCCGTCCTCGGCTGATTGTCCATGCCGCATCCCCAGCCGCTTGACCAGTAGGAGCCGTCCTGCCAGCGGTGGTAGTTACGCATCCATCTGTGATAGCAGAGAAGCGGATAATAAACGTCGGCAAGGCGCTTTTTATCGCCGTAGTTCTGATAATACTGCCACTCGCACCATGCAAGGATCTCAGGACCGGTGCTTACGGGATCAAGACGGTGGAATTTTGAATAGCCGCTGTCCTCATGGTACTGTCTGCCGATGAAGCCGTCAGACTCCTGCTTGCAATAGAAATCATCAAGAGTACCTTGAAATTTAAACACGCTGTCGCCGTATTTACCGAACATCAGCATGAAGCAGCTGTCCCAAAGGAAGATGTCGCCGTTGAATGCGGCGTCAATGTACGGCGAAACGAAGCCGTTTTCCTCTGTCGGCTTGCCGAGATTTGAGAATGCAATTTTCCATGCCCTGTAGTAGGCTTCAATCGAATCGGCATGACCGTCCCAGACAGGCTCGGGAAGCTTATCCTTGTTGCTCTCAAAATCGGGCAGGTCTGCCATATTCGGCTCGCGGCCGATGAACGGATTGTGCTTTTCAACGTCCTCAAGCTTTAAAAATGTGTCTATGTATTCGGGCATAGTATCGTCCTTTCGTTATATGCTAAGGCAATTTGTACTGCATTGCCTTAATTATAAATTTTTCACATACCAATCTATTGCCAGCCTAAGCCCAGAATCAAAATCATAATCAGGGTCATATCCGAGCATTTCCCGCGCCTTTGAAATATCGGCGTTTGAATGTTTTATGTCGCCTGCTCTGTCGGGTCCGAAGTTCGGCTCAATGTTCTTGCCGAGCGCACGGTTCAGCGAACGGTAAATATCAATCAGATATTCTCTGCCGCCGTAGGCTATATTGAATGCATTGCCTGCCGCTTCGTGCGGCGCAAGGCATGCCTTGAGATTCGCCTCTATAACGTTATCTATGTAGGTAAAGTCTCTTGACTGCATTCCGTCGCCGTTGATCGTCGGCACCTCGTCATTCATCAGCATCTTAATAAACTTTGGGATAACCGCCGCATAGGCGCCATTCGGATCCTGACGTCTGCCGAAAACATTGAAATATCTCATTCCGTAGGTGTCAAGTCCGTAGAGCCTTGTATAAAGCTTCGCAAATTCCTCATCGACGCGCTTTGTCAATGCGTACGGCGACAGCAGATTCCCCTCCTGCCCCTCCTTCTTCGGGAGAACAGGATGATCGCCGTAAACGGAGGAGCTTGAAGCGTAAACAAACTTCTTCACGCCCTGCTGTCTTGCCGCCTCCATCATGTTAAGCGTGCCCATGATATTGTTCTTTTCATAAAAAAGCGGCATTTCAATGCTTCTCGGTACACTGCCCCACGCCGCCTGATTGAGAACATAATCCACGCCGTCGCATGCCGCCATGCAGGTATCAAGATCCTTGATATCGCCTTTTATAAACGTGTAATTCGGATTGCCGAGAAAAAGGTCAACATTCTCCTGCTTGCCTGTTGAAAGATCATCCAGACATCTGACCTTGCAGCCCATTTTCAATATTGCCTCGCAAAGATTGGAGCCGATGAAGCCCGCTCCGCCCGTTACGAGAAAAACGGAATCCGACGGAAATTTTAAGTTTGAATATCCCATAGTGTCATTCCTTATTCGGCAACGCTTTTGTACGCCGCCAATCATATTTATTTGATTATACCATTTCCGACGGGCTCATGCAATAAAAATTCGCAGTTTTTGCATTCCGTAGCATTGTTTTCGTTGCAATAATTCATTTTTTATGTTATTATTGTTCCAGAACACGATCGGAGGCGCAAAAATGAGCAATAATATTCCAATCAAAACACGGGCTGTCGGCGGTTTTGACAAAAAGCAGGTGGACGAATATCTGAGTTCCCTCTCGGCTGAATACGAAAGTGCCGTTTCAAAAGAGGATATCTCAAAGCTTCGTGATGAAATTGCCGATTTGAAGCGTTCCTCCCGTGAAAAGGACAGAAAAATTGCAGAGCTCAGGGACACACTTGACGCTCTCAGGCAGGAGGATGCGAAGCCTGATTTTGACAACCTCAGCAGCTCCGCAAAGAAATTTACCGACGCTCACAACGAGGTTATAAAGATTGCCGACAAAACAAGCAAGTACATCAACTCGACCGAGCGTAAGCTCCCCTCTCTGCTCAAGAATCTCTCGGCTGTTACCAAGAGCATTGAAAGCGTCAATGATGAGCTTTCGGAAATCACAAAACAGCTTGATTCAATTGAGATCACTCCGCCTCTTGAGGCTGAAGCGGAAAGCAACGGTTCGGAAGGATTCAATATTTTCGACCAGGATTTTGACAGCTGAACAAATAATACTTACGGGATTGCCGCTGAATACGGCAACCCCGTTTTTCTTTTATTCTGTTTGCTTTTTATTGTAGAAAAACATTGCAACGCCTGCGCCGATGATCAGGACATATCCGAGAATACTCAGCCAATCGGGAATATCGCCGAAAACGAAGAAGCCGAGCACGGCGGCAAAGATAACCTGCGTGTAATCGTAAACGGAAATCTCCCTCGCAGGGGCACAGATATATGCCTTCGTAATGCCGAGCTGTCCGATACAGGCAAACGTTCCCGCAAATATGAGATAGAGAAGCTGTAAGCCGCTCATGTGTTCGTATTCTATTATCAAAAACGGCAGGCACAAGAGGCACGAAAATGCCGAGAAAAAGAACACGATCCTGCGGCTGTTCTCCTGCTTCTGACCGAGACGGCGCACAAAGGTATATGCAATGCCTGCGCCCATGCCGCCCAAAAGTCCTGCAATTGCAGGCAAAGCCTGCGGATTGTCAAAGCTCGGCTTAATGATAAACAAACTGCCGACAAAAGCCACCGCAACGCCGATAATCTGTGTAAATTTAGGCTTCTCTTTTAAAAGGAAGATCGAAAAAACGATTGCAAAAAACGGCGAAAGCTTGTTGAGCATATTAGCGTCGGAAAGGTTCAGCTTGCCGAGCGCATAGAAATTACACAGCAGACCCATTGTGCCGAAAAAGCTCCTGCCGAGCAGGTCAGGTATGTGCTCCTTAGGCGGAATAAAGCTGACCTTTTCTCGAAGCATCATAATAAAGATAAAAATAAGCGCAACAAAGTTTCTGAAAAATGCCTTTTGAAATGCCGGCAAGTCCCCTGCCAGTTTGACAAAAAGCGACATCATTGCAAAGCCGAACGCCGCCGCCATGATATAAAGTATTCCTTTTGATTTTTGACTGATTTTTGCCATATACGATCTCTGTTTCTGTTTTTATTTCAAAACTATTATAATCAAAGCGTGTACGATGTCAAGCCGTGAAAAAATATTTTTTAAAAAAGCTATTGACTTTTTTCTGCATAAATGCTATTATGCAAGTGTGATAGTACAGATATCACACTTAACACACCCATTGAAGGAAGGTGATGCTATGTTTGAGATCGACTCCAGGAGCAGGATCCCGATCTACGAACAGATCAAGAACCAGCTGATAACGTGTATTCGCCTTGGCATCTACAAGGCGGATGAACAGCTCCCGTCTATCAGATCGGTTTCGCTTCAAACGGGCATCAATGTCAACACTGTCAAGCGCGCATTTGCAGACCTTGAGGATGAGGGAATAATTTACACGCTCGTCGGCAGAGGCAGCTTTGTTGCCGCCGACGCCGCAGACAACACCTCGATTGCAAAAAAAGCACTCAAGGACATTGAACCCGACCTGCGCTCACTCAAGTCAAAGGGAGTCGACAGGGACTCGGTGATTGAGCTTATTAACAAGATATATGAGGAGGACAAATAAAATGATTGAAATAAACAATATAACAAAAACCTTTGATGATTATACTGCAATTAAGGACCTCTCTTTCACGGTCAACGAATCCTCGCTTTACGGACTTGTCGGCTACAACGGAGCGGGAAAAACAACGCTTCTGAAAATCATTGCAGGCATCTATCTGCCCGACAGCGGCGATGTCAAGCTCAACGGCAAGAGCCTTTTAAAACATCCCGAGCTTAAGACCGACCTTTTCTATGTACCCGACGATCTTTATTTCGGTCTCGGCGCTTCAATGAACTCCATGGCGAGGTTTTACAAAGGCTTTCACCCCAATTTCTGCGTGGATACCTTTTACAAGCTGACAGGTCTTTTCGGACTTGACCCAAAGAAAAAGCTCATCGGCTTTTCAAAGGGAATGCAGCGTCAGGCTGAAATGATACTCGGTCTCGCCTGCCTGCCGAAGGTAATTCTTCTCGATGAATCCTTTGACGGACTTGACCCTGCAAAAAGAAATCTGACAAAGAAAATTTTGCTTGACTACATGGCTGAAAAGGAATGTTCGATAATTATTTCCTCGCACAACCTCCATGAGCTTGCCGATATGTGCGACCACATCGCACTCATCAACGGTCAGACGATCGCAATGGACTGCGCCGTGGACGATATGAACGGTACACGCTGTAAGTTCCGCCTTGCCTTCAAGGAAGAGATCGAGCGCGAAACCTTCGGCGACCTTAAGCTCAAAAATTTCAAAAAGGATGGCAAGATAGTCACATTTACGGTCTCGGAAAATGTCGAAAAAGCTCAGGAAATCATCAATTCGCTTGACCCCGTGCTTTGCGAACGCTTCCCGCTTTCACTCGAAGAAATTTTCCTTGAAGAGATGGAGGATACGGATTATGACTTTGAACAAATCTTCTCGTAATTCCTTTGCGTCACTGCTTCGGAATTCAATCGAAAAGGTTTTATTCGTTCCGATTCTGACGCTTGCGATATTTCTGATCCACACGGTAATAAGCATAATCTCACTGCTCGTTGATGGCGGAGTGGACGGTCATCAGGTATATGAGAAGGTCGGCACGGTAAACGTAGGCTTTTTCTGGGACAGGATAATTACCGCACCTATCACAAGTATTCTTATCTTTCTCGGCGGTGTCATTGCCGCAATAGTTCTCTTCTCCTTTGCATCAAGTAAAAAGAAATGCAATGTGCTTTTCTCGCTCGGACTGAGCAGAAAAAATATCTTTCTCGCAAAGTATTTAGGCGGCACTGCGCCATTTGCGATCGCAATAATCATTTCGGCGCTGCTTGAAATACTTTCAAACCTCATTAAAGGCTTCACGGTCGGCTGGCCGACAATCCACTTGGCGCTGTTGACGATAACCGCCATGATTGCCATATACACCCTCGCCTTTTCGATAGTTGCTGTGGCACTTGCATTCTCGGGAAACATCGTTGAAGCAGGCGTTTTCTCCGTAATTCTCGGCATCTTCCCGAATATGTTCGGTTTATTTTTTGGAATAATGCGCGGAATTTTTACCTACGGCGGAGTTGAGGTATATGAGGGCAACTGGAACTTTTTCAGTCCGTTTTTGTCATTGCTCTTTATGCGCTACGACAAAGGCTACAGCACGATCAACGGCTCATCAATTTTTCTCTACGGACTTTACACAGGAACCGAAAAGATAACTGTTTATGACTGGTCGGGAGCGCTGATGAATTTGCTTTATTCGGCGGTAATTCTGACAATAGCTCTTCTCGCCTTTCCAAAGCGCAGGAATGAGATCAGCGGCTATTTCGGCAGAGCAAGAGGGCTCAACGAAATTTGCGGAGCGCTGGCGGCGCTTTACCTCTCGCTCATTCCTCTCTACAGACTGAAGAACAGCAGAGCAAGCGACCTCGTGATCTTCTTAATATTCATGATCACCTTTGCGTTCGGCTATATTGTTTTCAGATTCATTTTCGGCTACAAGAGAAAGAGGGTCATGGTACAGTCGGCGAAGCGAATTGTCGCTTACACAATAGCCTTTGCTGTTATTACAGGTATTTTCTCAACGGGACTTTTCGGCTATTCCTCATTTGTTCCCGATGCTAAGGATGTTGCAAGCGTCAGCATATCTTTGGAGCTTATAAATCCTTACGCGAGCGTTGAACTCGATGCGACTTCGGACGGAGATTTCGGCTATACACCGATGATAAGCCGAACTGCCTCAGCTTACGATAACCAAACGGGCGATACGTTCTTCCTCGGAACAAACTACTACTCATCTATCTACCCGAACTTTGAAACCTATGACAAAGAAGAAATAAAGAAGATCGTAGAAGCTCACAAGGCTCTTGCCAAGGACGGCAAGCTCAAGCCAAATGACGATAATGTCTGCGGCTACGGCTTCACGATTGACTACACTATGCGAGGCGGCAGAGAGGTGAACCGTAGCTACAGAACGGCAAGCCTCGAAAGCGCGATCAAGCTGCTCGGTCTTTCCGACCTTTCCGAGGTCAAAAGGAATGTTGAAACATATTTCTACTATGATCCTGATTTCATGAACGAAAACGGTCTCTCGGATTTCTATAACAGCTTTTGCCTTTACTCAAAGGACTTTAAATCGCGCGAATACTTTACCGAATTTCCAAAGGGATTTTTTACTGCCGTCCACACAGATCTCAAGAAGCTGACGGCTCAGCAGATATTCTTCCACAAGCCCGAGGATGAGCTGGGAGTTATCAGCTTTGCCTCCGCAAGCACCGAAAACTTTCTGGGAATCGACGAGGTGCTTGACGACAGCGGCATAATTTACAATGCCGATACTCACGAGGTCACGGGAAACATCAAGGAAAGAATGAAGAATTCTGCCATATACGCAGACCTTATTTCGACCTCATGGGGCAAATGCGTTATTGTTACAAAGGACATGACAAACACGGTCAAGTTCCTTACCGACAACAACCTTATGCAGTATTTTAAATCCACCGCAACGGCTGACGATGTAAAAAAGGTCAGGTTTGCGACAAGAGCTGAATCTGTCGGAATGAAAAATGCCGATATGCTCCCGCTCTTTGCATCGGGCTATGTGACCGCCGAATATGTAAAAGAAAAGAAGGATTTCCGCGAAACGCAGGATCACCTTTTCTCTCAGCACGTCGGCAGCTCGATAACGGACAAAAAGATCGTTCAGACGGTGCTTGACAACGCCCTGCTCTACGGCTACAACAGCAACAGCGACCGCGTTGTTGAGGTAACATACAACGACGGCTCGATCGCAACCTATGCAATCAAAGCAGACGTTTACAACAAGCTGAACATAAAATAAAGGGGGAAACGCTATGAAAAACAAAAAAACGGCGGCAGGTCCTTTTTCTGTGCTGTTTTGGAACTCGTGTAAAAAGACCTGCTTTGTACCGATAATAACCTTTGCGCTTTTGTTTTTTGACACAATAAACAATTACATTGGGCTGAATCACCACAAATATATTAACGGCTCGGAATTTGTTAAGAGCAGATATTTAGGCTTCTTCTGGATTGACCTGAGCGAGGGAAACACTCTTGTTTCGACTCTGGTAATACTCGGAGCGGTTCTCGCAGGAATGATCCTTTTCCGATTTGCTCAGAGCAAAAAGCAATGCAATGTCATTTTCTCGCTCGGCATGAACAGGAGAAAGATCTTCCTTGCAAAATATCTCGGCGGACTTATCCCGTTCTGCACAGCAGTTATCATTGCGGCATTTTTTGAGCTTGTCTCAGTATTCTGCACAGGCTATGCACCGACTGTTCCGCTTATGAAAATTGCAATATACTGGGTCATCTGCCTTATCGGAATTTACACACTTACTTTCACTATAGTATCTTCCGTAACCGCGTATGTCGGCAACATTATTGAGGGAACGATATTCTCGCTGATAATCGCACTGTTTCCCTTTGCCGCAGGCTCGCTGTTCGGCACGCTGAGAGGACTTTACACCGTCGGCGGAATCAGCATATACGAGGGTGATTGGAATTTCTTCAGCCCATATACATATCTTTTCAGCTTTATCCGCAACACGCCTTATCAAGTATGGTATGAGGATATTCCCGATATCACATCCTATGTAAGCCCATTACAGAGATATTTTATGCTCAACAAGGACGGCTCATATTTCTATAACCTCACATTTTCCGATTTTTCGGGTGCAATAATGGACTTTGTGTATGCCGCGGTAATTTTTGCAGTCGCTTATTACTTCTTCTCAAAGCGCAAAAACGAGATCAGCGGTTCATTCGGCAGAGCCAAGGGTCTTAACGAGATCTGTGCCGTATTTACGGGGCTGTATGCCGTGACATTGGGAATGTTTTTTGCGGAAAGAGATCTGTTCGGTCACAACAACGGCAGCATACTTTCGTACCTTCTCTCGTTAGCATTGTTCATTGTGCCGTACTTTGGCTTCAAAATGATATTCGGTCACAAGCGCAAGAAAGCAGCTAAATCAATGCTCAAAAAAATTCCTGCATATGCAGCTGTGATTGCAATAGTCACGATAGTTTTCTCAACCGGTCTTTTGGGTTATGCTTCAAGAATTCCCGATGCGGATGAGGTAGAGTCGATCGAATTCTCCCCTGCTGTTACAAACCCGTACCGCTATGACTTTGGCAACGGTATTTTAGTCAATAATGCTCCGTACGGCTATCTGACAATGAAATCAAAGGATAATGCCTATACCGATTTAAGGCGTTATGAAATAATCATGGAAGGCTCAGGGACTCAAAAAACATTCAGCTCTCCTTTCATTGTTGAGGATGAGGCTCAGATCAACAGACTTCTTGAGATTCACAGAAGCTTTGTTCAAAAGGGTCATATCAGAAATACCGCTTCCGATTCCTGCGGCATAAGCTTCCAGATAATCTACACACTCAAAAACGGGAAAACCATCAAGCGCTACTACACCGAAACAACCGAGGAAAATGCAAAGAGAATTCTCGGACTGAGCGATATAGAGGTTGTCAAAAGCGGCATTGAAAGTTTCTTCGAATACACTGAGGATGACTGGTCAGGCATAGGAGAATATCTGAACAAGATCCCCGCCGAGCTTAACCCTTACAAGCAATTATATCTTTACTCAAAGTATCTCAAAGAAAGCCACCGCTGCGGACTTATTGACGAGGACTTAAAGAAAGCAATTGTTGCCGACCTTGAAAATCAGACGGCAAGCGATATATTCTTCCACAAGCCCGAAGACGAACTGGGAGTTATCAGCTTCGGAATGTCTTTAAATGCCAGCGACATCATAGGTTTACCGGAGGACTACTACTTGGATGACGACGGCACCATAATTGATGCGACAACCGACAAGCCTGTTGACTATTCAAAATATCTGATTTCACAGGCGGAATTATTGCAAAAAACATCCGACTTGAACATAATCTCCATGTGTCCATCTCCGAGATCACTGGTAATCACAAAGTCAATGACAAACACCGTCAAATACCTCACCGATAAAGGATACATAAAGTATCTTGATTCAAAAATCACGGCAAGCGATGTCAAGAGTATAAAGCTTGCGACAAAAGCCGAATCCGTCGACGCAAAGAATGCGGATATGCTGCCGCTGTTCACCGGTGCATACAGCAGTGTCGATCATGTTAAGAAATGCGAAAAAGATGTCGAGATATATCACTATAAGGATGATCCGCACGATTTCAAGAGATTCGTCAACAACGAGATCACAAGCAAGTCAACCATTCAGAAAGTGCTTGACAACTGCTTCCTTTATGGCTATTGCGGCAACGATTACCGCATTGTTGAAGTGACCTTTAACGACGGTTCTATCGCAACCTATTGCATCACGGGAGAGATTTATAATAAACTGATGAAGTGAGTTTATCGGCACAAATACAACCAAAACAATTCAAAAGCTTAACCAATCCTTATCAAGGTGATAAAATGAAGTTTAAAATCAAGAAGAAACAAAAAAACATTATCATTGCCGCCGTGCTTCTGGCGGCAGTGATCGTCGGGATCTGTATCCGCTTCGATGTTTTTCAGCCGAAATACGTCTACTCGGGCGATCCGTATGTTTGCCTTGACGCAGGTCACGGTGCCGACGATGTCGGAGCAACGAGCGGCGGCCGCTATGAAAAGGATGACGACCTCAAGCTGACGCTTAAAATCAAGGAAAATCTTGAAGCAATGGGCATAAAGGTTTACCTCACCCGTGAGGATGATTCCGACGTCACGCTCGCAAACCGCTGTAAATCGGCGAACAAAAAGCACTGCACCCTCTTCGTCAGCGTTCACAGAAATTCCGCCGAGGATAAAAATGCCAACGGAATCGAAGCATGGGTTTCGAGAAATCCGAAAGGCGATGAAGCCGCCCTTGCAGAAAGCCTTGTCAACAATATCTGCAAGCTGACGGGTCAGCAAAACAGAGGTATAAAGAAAGGCTTCCGCGACAATTCCTTCGGCGACTACTACATAAATTCCGACACAAAAATGCCTTCACTTCTTCTTGAGGTCGGCTTCATCACCAATGATAATGACAACAAAGCCTTTGACGAAAAGCTCGACGAAACTGCCGAGACGATTGCAAAAACAATTTACGATCACGTTCAAAAATAACATAAGACCGTTTCATTTTCATGAATTTGAAACGGTCTTTTTCTTTCTGTATATTGCATTTTTCGGCGCTTGTGATATAATATCAAATCGGTGATAATTATGAAATACAACACATATATTTTTGATCTTGACGGAACGCTTCTTGACACATTGCAGGACTTGGCAAACGCGGTCAACCACGCAATGAGGCAGATGAACTATCCCGAAAGGACGGTTGACGAGGTTCGCCGCTTCATCGGCAACGGAATAAGAATGTTGATAAAGCGCGCCGCTCCGCAAGACATTTCAACGGAGGATTACGATAAAACGCTTGCGATTTTCACGGTGTATTATCTCGACCATATTGCCGATTACACAAAGCCCTATGACGGCATTATCGACGTTATAAAAACGCTAAAGCAAAAGGGCTGTAAGGTTGCCGTTGTGTCAAACAAGGCGGACGAGGCAGCCAAAAAGGTTGTCATGGATTTCTTTGGCGACATTTTCGACCTCGTTGTGGGCAAAATGGACCGTTTTCCCTCAAAGCCTGCGCCCGACTCGGTGCTTTACGTCATTGAAACGCTCGGCGCAGACAAGGCGAAATGCGTTTACTCGGGCGATTCCGAGGTTGATGTTCAGACGGCGCACAATGCGGGGCTCCCCTGCGTTGGTGTAACATGGGGCAATCGGGACGTTTCCGAGCTGATAGCCGCAGGAGCGGAATATATCGCCGAGAAGCCGCATGAAATTATCGAAAAAACAGAATAAGAAATGGGACTGCCGCAAATATAACGACAGTCCCTTATTATATTCAAAATGTAAATGTTGCGTAATATGACGTCTCGCCCTTTTCGGTTATCTTATCAGACTTACCGTTTGTCTGCTTCATTGTAAAATCCGAGCTGTACGGCGTTTTGACGCTCAGCTCCTTTACCCTGCCGTTTGCGTCCGTCACAGCCTCAATAACCGTGCCGCTGTAGGTCACGCTGCCCGAGGTGTAGTCCTTTAAAAGTGTTCCGTCGTAACCGAATTCAAACGGGAAACCGCCTGCGGCATTGTAAACAGAATCCTTTTTCACATCTACCTTTTCGGATTTTATTACAAGCCTGATTTTCAGTCCGTTGCCAAGCTGAGCCGCTGTTGCCGAGCTGAGCATATTTTCGGTGAGCTTCGTATTGGGTCCGTATGTAGAGGCGGGTAAATCAAATTCATCAACACCGTTCACAAAGCTTCCCGTGAAGGTGTTTTTATTCGACTCCATTTTCTCAGATTTCCCGTTCAGTGTGTAAACGCCCTCTTCAGAAACGGTTACAGTCGCCTTTTTGACCTGCGAGTACGTCTTTTTCAACGCGTCGTTGTAGCTTTTTACTATCTCGCTCTTAGCCGTCGGTACTTTTCCCGATGATTCAAGTCCGACGGTGATCCTCAATATCTTAAGCGCGTCCGCCGAATTGATTCTGCCGTCGCCGTTCACATCGGCATTAGCTTTTTTAAAGCCGTCAACGCTCATACCTACGCTGTATCTGAGAACGCAAAGCGCGTCGGCGGAGTTTATCCTGCCGTCACCGTTGACATCTCCGAGCAATGCCGCCGATGAGCCGACGGTCAGTGCCGCCGCGAGCGAGAGCGCCGTAAGAATTGAAATAAACTTCTTCATTTTCTGACTCCTTTATGTAAATTGTTCTACCGTATCACGGATCGTATCAAGGAACGCGTCCTCGCCCCATGTGTTGATCTTGAAAAATACCGCCTGACTTCCGCCCGAGCTTATCGCCGTGAGGTGGACATCTTCTCCGCGTGCAAAAAGCGTAACGCTAAGGCTTACTCTGTTGCCGCCTATGTAGCTGTACCGCTCATAGACCTTTACCGAGCAGGCGCAGTCCCCTTTTTCGCAGTACGACTCGTCCTCAACGGAAGCCGAGATGCTTTTATTGACTGCACTGTCAATAGCTTCACTGATTTCAAACAGGGAACCGTGAAGGTCACATTCAAGCATTGCCATAAATTTTCTCCTTTTTATTTTCAATTTTCTTTATGAGACTTCTGCCGATATCGTGCAGGAGCTTATATGCCGACGGGAAAACTTCGTCCGGGAAATTAACAAGGAAGCGATCCGATTCAAACGTAAAATCGCCCTTGTAATCAATATCGGCAAGTACCTGCGTGATTTCCTCCCAATCAAGGTCAAAGAAATACGGCGGGCAGTGCCTGTCCTCAAGATAGTCGTTATCATGAACGTGCAGACAGCCGACATAATCATGACCGAGAGTTCTGAACATTTCGGGCGCCGTCGTGCCTACAAGTCCTGCATGACCGATATCGACGCAAGCGGTGAAATACCTCGGGTCGAGCATATCCATCATGGCTCTGAATTCCTCGCCGACGCTGCAAATATTCGGAACAATGCAATGCCTGCGGCGATCCCTGCCGAACATATTCTCGCATGCAATTTTTATATTATATTCCTTGCAAAGGGGAATAAGATTATTGTAAAACTCGGCATTAAGCTCAAGATTTCTCTTGCTGTCCTTGCCGTAATATGTCGGATGAATTACAATATTTTTCGCTCCGAGAGTGCCTGCGATTTCTATTGAGCGCTTGATTTTTTCAAGAATCTGCGTGTTGTATGTATCCTCCCCGACTTTAAAGCTCGGGAAAGGCGCATGAGCCTGATTGAAGTATTTGCCATAGCCTTCGGCAATTTTCTTTACCTCAAGCACATGCTCAAGATAGCAGGACTGATTGAGGATGTTATCGTCATCCTGCATACAGAACATTGAATAGTCCAAAGCATCGAAGCCCGCCTCGCATATCGCACGAACACATTTTTCGTCACCCAAGCGTTTTGAACCAATCTCAGTCTGAGTTGATAATATCATTTAAATCAAGTCCTTTCGAGTTTTAATTGTGTTAAGAAGCGATTGAGGAAATCTAAGTTTGACGAGACTTTACTCCCCAGCCTTAACTCCTCTTATGCAAAAGGCAAAGGAATAGCTGCCGCTGTGCATCTTGTACGGCTCATGCAGGCATGCCGTTCCGGGCATATCGCCGCCGACCCCGCGCTGTTTCGCATCAATGCAAAGCGAATAATATTCGTCCTTCTTGAGTTCATGATTGTGCATGGCTTTCTCTATCTTTTCCTGAGAATAGCTGTGCATGGAAAACTCAAACGGGAAATCCGAGCTGACGGAGAAGCCGTTGCCGCTGTCGTCCGTGATTTCGAGCGAACGCACGTCAGTTCTGTTGCCGTTCTCCTGCGGTCTCATATAATAATGGAAAAGCTCATCGGCTTTCCTGCTGAATTCTGAAATACGCTGTCCTGTTTTTCTGTCACAGTACGATTCCTCGGGACCTCTGCCGTACCACTTGACATTGCAGAAATCCTTGTTTATTCCGAGTCTTACGCCCGAGCGGAGCATCGGAAGAATGGGACTGTTCATATTCTGTCCGATATTCACACTGCCATCGCTGTTGACGATTATATCTGTCTCAACATGACCTGCGAAAGGTGCAAACCAATGAATATTTACTATGCACGAGCCGCTGAACGGGAAGATAACAAAGCTCTTTATGCTGACGCTTCGGCTTGTTATATCCCAAAGGTAGAGCGGATTGAGGCGCTTGAACATCGGTGCAAAATTAAAATAGTTTGTGTCGTTATCAGTCAACGGGCGGAAGAAATTCGGCTTAAATGAAAGCGAATTGTCAAGTATGTTTCCGCTGCCGAAGTCGATTCCGTAAAGCTTTTTATTTTTAAAGGTAACGGTTGTGCCGCTTGCAATTATCTTGTGGACGTCGCCCTTTGAGAGAACCTTAACCATGCCCTCTCTCGGCTCGGGCTTCGCCATTTCGTTGCTGAGAGTAAACTGATTAAAGCTGATTTCATCGTCAGCCCTGTGCCACTCGTTTTCGTCTTTATATCTGAATGAAAGTGTGAGAATATACTCACCTGCTTCAAACTCGGCAGAATACGGGATTGAGAGCGTCTTTACTGTCTGCGGGGCAATTCCGTCGAGTGAGATTCTGCCGCTTTCAAGCTCCTTGCCGTTCTTTGCAACGGACCATTCGAGATAGCAATAATCAAGCGGAATAAAATAATTCTTATTCTTTATCTTAACTCTTTTTCTTTCAACGTCGATATCCTCGGCGCAGACATTGGAATAGACCTGTTTGACCTCATAATATGCCGGGTGCGGCGTACGGTCGGCGGCAATTATACCGTTGGCGCAGAAATAGAAGCTTGACCAGCCCTCCTTGAAGTCGCCGCCGTAGAGCCATTTGCCGTCCTTGTGTATCGCCTGATCGACGAAATCCCAGATAAATCCGCCCGTCATGTGGTCGTACTTTTCAAAATCGTCAACATATTCCTTGAAGTTGCCGAGGCTGTTCTCCATTGAGTGGGCATACTCGCAATAAATTACGGGGTGGTCGTCGAACGCCGATTTCGGAACATCCTTATTGTCGGCGGCGAGGGCATTGGCAATATTGTCGAACAGTGTCGCCGTAATTGCTTCCCGATGAACGAGCTTGTCAACAACATTTTCCATCGGGTACATTCGGCTGATAAAATCAGACTTTGTGAGGTCAAAATCGCCCTCATAGTGTATCGGATAAAGGTCACAAAGCTTCAAAATCGCCTTTTTCATCTCGGCAAAATTCGAGCCGTCGCCAGCTTCGTTGCCGAGCGACCAGAAGCAGATACAAGCATGGCTTCTGTCACGCAGGACGGTCATCTCCGCCCTGTCAATGACTGCCGAAGTCCAAAGCGGATTGTCGCCGGGCACGTTCTTTCTGCGTACACCGTGGCTTTCGACGTCGCACTCGTCCATTACATAAAATCCAAGCTCATCGCAAAGCTCATAGAAGAACGGATCGTCGGGATAATGGCTGGTTCTTATGGCATTTATATTCGCCTGCTTCATGAGGTATAGATCCTGATAATACCTCTCCCTCGGCACTGCCCAGCCGTGGTCGGGGTCATAATCGTGACGGTTCACGCCCTTGATTATAACCTTCTGACCGTTAATATAATAAACGTTGCCTTTTATCTCAACACGCTTGAAGCCTATTCTTATCTCTTTTTTGACCGAACAGCGTGTGCCCTCGTAGAGCTTGACAGTCAAGGTGTAAAGCTCGGGCGTTTCGGCGCTCCATTTTCGGCATTTTTCGACAATGTGATTTATTTTCAGCTCGCCGCGTGCCTTGCCTTTGAAAATCTCTTTTTTGTCAAGGGCAACACGGCAGGTAACCTCTTTATCCGTGCTGAATTTGAGCGTCAGGTCAAGTATGCCGTCGGTGTAGCTGTCATCAAGAGTCGTTTTTGCATAGATGTCCTCAACCGTGGTTTCAGGCTCGGCAACAAGATAAACCTCACGGTAAATTCCCGAGAACTGCCACATGTCCTGATTTTCAAGATATGTTGCGTCGCTGAAGCGCATAACCTTTGCGGCGAGGATGTTTTCGCCCTCGTGAAGCATATCGGTTATATCGAACTCGGCAGGGGTCATTGAGCCCTGCGAATAGCCGACATATTTGCCGTTCACATAGACATAAAGCGCAGACTTTGCCGCGCCGAAATGCAGAATTATCCTCCTGCCGTCAAAGCCTTCGGGCAGAGTGAAGCTGCGGCGATAGAAACCTATCTCGTTCTTTTCGTGGCTTATTTTCGGAATCTGCGATTCGGCAGTCGATACCTGCGGCGGCATTGACGAGCAAAGATAGATCGGCTTGCCGTAGCCCTGCAGCTGCCAGACCGACGGAACGCTTACCGTATCCCAGCCGCTGTCGTCAAAATCGGGGCAGAAGAAGTCCTGGGGCTGATTTTCAACGCCCATCTGCCACTTGAATTTCCATTCGCCGTTCAGCGAAAGCTTGTATTTCGACCTGCCGTATTCAACCTTGTCTCTTGCATCATAGGGCAAGGCGAGGTTGTGTCCGTTGAGCTTGTTCTCACGGAAAAATAAAGGGTTTTCCCATTTGTGAAGCGGTTTTTTCAAAAAAATCAACTCCTGTCTATACAGTTTTATTATATCTTTACTTTTCTTTCAAGTCAAATAAAAATCAGGTTATTTTTCCCTTTTTTATACTTTATATGCAAGGCGGCAAAAAATACAGGGCTTGTAAAACAAAATCAGCAAATCTTATTGAAAAAAAAAGCCGTTAGTATTATAATAAATCGAATAATGTTAATTTTGAGGTGTTGGTGTTGAAAAAAATCGGTTTTGATAACGAAAAATATGTTAAGATGCAGTCTGAGCATATCAGAGAGAGAATTAACCAGTTCGGCGGCAAGCTTTATCTTGAGTTCGGCGGCAAGCTCTTTGACGATTATCATGCGTCGAGAGTTCTCCCCGGCTTTGCTCCCGACAGCAAGGTCAAGATGCTCATGAAGCTCAAGGATCAGGCAGAGATAGTTATTGTCGTAAATGCCTCCGATATTGAAAAGAACAAGATAAGAGGCGATCTCGGCATTACATACGACCTTGACGTTCTCAGACTTATCGACGCATTCAGAGGAATAGGACTTCTTGTCGGCAGTGTCGTCATGACACGCTACAGCGCTCAGCCTGCGGCGGACGCTTTTTGCAAGAGACTTGAGAGCCTCGGCGTTAAGGTTTATCACCATTACAGCATTGAGGGCTATCCCTCGGATGTTGACAAAATTGTGAGTGACGACGGCTTCGGCAAGAACGAATATATCGAAACTTCACGCTCGCTCATTGTTATCACCGCACCCGGTCCGGGCAGCGGAAAAATGGCAACCTGCCTTTCCCAGCTCTACCACGAGCACAAGAGAGGAATCAGCGCAGGCTATGCGAAGTTTGAGACGTTCCCAATATGGAATCTTCCGCTCAATCACCCTGTCAATCTCGCTTATGAAGCGGCAACAGCAGACCTCAACGATATAAATATGATCGACCCGTTCCACCTCGAAGCATACGGCGAAATGACTGTCAACTATAACCGTGACGTTGAAATTTTCCCCGTGCTTGCGGCAACCTTTGATCAGATCTACGGCGAATGTCCGTACAAGTCCCCCACAGACATGGGCGTTAACATGGCAGGCAACTGCATCATTGACGATGAGGCATGCTGTGAAGCTTCAAGACAGGAAATCATCAGACGCTTCTATGCCGAGCAGTGCTCGGTCAAAAAGGGTCTCGGCAACCCGGAAAGCGTCAACAAAATCAAGCTTATCATGAAGAAAACAGGCATTTCTCTCGACGAGCGTCCCGTTATCGCCGCGGCAAAAGCCAAAGCCGAAGAAACAGGCGAGCCTGCAATGGCAATCGAAACAGGCAAGGACACGCTTGTCACAGGTAAAACATCGCTCCTCATGGGCGCAGGTGCGGCGGCAATGCTCAACGCACTCAAGAGCCTTGCGGGAATCAACGACGATATTCACCTTCTCTCACCTGCCGTTATTGAGCCTGTACAGGAGCTTAAGGTAAAATACATGGGCAACCACAACCCGAGACTTCACGTTGACGAGGTGCTCATCGCCCTTTCCGTTTCGGCGGCAACAAATCCGCTTGCGAAGCTTGCGCTCCAGCAGATCCCGAAGCTCAGGGGCATGGAGGCTCACGCAACGGTTATTCTCAAGGAGCAGGACGAATCCGTATTCAAAAAATTCGGTATCAACATAACCTGCGAGCCAAAATATCAGACCAAGAAGCTCTATCACAAATAAGGAGAACGCTATGGGAAAAATTGTTGCAATCGGCGGCGGACGCTACAGCGACGGCGAAATAATCAATATCTTTGAAAAAATTGCCTCCCTCGCGGAAAAGAAAAATCCAAAGGTGCTTTTCATTCCGACGGCAGGCTATGACGATATCAACGGTGACGAAGATATTCAGCGCAGCTTTGAAAAATACGGCTGTCAATATGACATTCTCTACCTCACGGACGAGAAAAGAACCGTTGACGATATCCGTTCGGTCATTCTCGGCGCAGACATTATCTATGTTGGCGGCGGCGATGTTCGTTTCATGATGGAAACCTGGCGCAAAACGGGAGCTGACAAGGCTCTTATCGAAGCATACAACAGCGGCAAAATCATGTCGGGCTACAGCGCAGGCGCAGTCTGCTGGTTCGACGTCGGCTATGACGACTGCGGACCCGACCACAGCTTCATGTTCTGCGACTGTCTCGGAATTCTCCCCTACTGCGCTTGTCCGCATTACGAGTCTGATCACTGGCAGTCCTTCAAAAAAGCCATTCTCGACCGTCCCGAGCAGGGACTTGCAATTGAGGACGGCGCCGCATTGCTTTACACCGACGGCATGATAGGTACGATCAGGGGTAACGACGGCGGCGAGGTGTGGATTCTTGACAAAAATAATGAACTTTGCCTCAGCAAAATTGTTGATAAAATGAACAAAATCAGCTAATCGTCGGTTGACTTTACGGTTAGGTTGTGCTAACATATATACGAAAAATTTAACGGAGGGTGAAACCATGAAAAAAGTTTTATCAATCTTTTTAGCTGTTGTTATCCTCATTTCGGGCGTAGTTTTTGCGTCCGCAAAGGGTAACGACAAACTTCAGTTCGACGAGAACGGACAGTTCAAAATTCTTGTTCTTGCCGATATTCAGTCAGGCTTCCCTGTTGGCGAAGCACTCAAGGCATACATCTCAGAAGCTATCGACGCTTCTGATCCGAATCTCGTTGTTTTCCTCGGCGATAACATTATGAGCCCCGAGGACGGCACTGTTGAAAGCTACTGGAAGGGCTACGACGAGGTATTCCCGATTCTCGAAAGCAAGGGCGTTCCGTTCACTTTCGTATTCGGCAACCACGACGATGAGTCCGCTCCGACGGTAACAAAGGAAGAAATGCTCAAAAAGTATCAGTCCTATGACGGCTGCCTTGCTTATGATGCAGACCCGTCGCTTCACGGCTGTGCAACTCACAATCTTCCGATTCTCTCAAGAGACGGCAAAAAGGTCGCTTACAACCTTTGGATGTTCGACAGCGGAGATTATGTTTTCTACGAGAACGGCAAAAGAAGAGGCTATGACTGCGTTCGTGCAGACCAGATCGAATGGTACAAGGCAGAGAGTGCAAAACTCAAGGTTGCCAACGGCGGCGTAGCTGTTCCGTCACTTGCATTCCAGCACATCATTCCGCAGGAAGCAACTCAGGCTGTTATGTTCTCTCTTCCGTTCCAGCTCGGCAAGCTCACTAAGAACTTTACCGACGGAACATCCGCTACATATCTTCCGAACTACTTTGCGTTCAACGGAATCCTTTCCGAAGCTCCGTGCCCGTCACCCGATAACGAGGGTCAGTGGGATGCGTTCGTAGAGACAGGCGATGTTAAGGCTTGCTTCTTCGGCCATGACCATGTCAACAACTTCAGCGTTGATGTTGACGGCGTTACGGCAGTCAGCGTTCCGGGCACAACCTTCAAGTCATACAGTAGCGTTACGGATCAGGGATCAATGGTAATTACTCTTGACGAAAAAGACCTTTCGACCTACAGCACAGAGATTCTTTACACAAGCGATCTTGCGGTTAAGGACGGCTCAAACATCCCGAATCAGGAGCACTCGGAGACTGTTGCAGGATACAGGTTCAGAATAGTACTTCGTCATCTTGCTCACGGAATCCTTGCACTTTTGAGAGGAATCTATGCTCAGATTCCGTCACTTCTCGGCAAATAATTTTGACTGAAAAGTAAATATTTAAGGCAACGAGATCAAAACGATTTCGTTGCCTTTTTGTTTGCTATTAACTTAAAACACGGGTATCTCGCCGTCATAATTTTCGACTTTTTCAATCCAACACAGCAAGGTCGGACGGTTCATAACGGTTATGACCTTGCAGGCTCTTTTTGTATTTCCAGCATTTGATTGCATCCTCAAGACTTTTGCCTTTGTTGTCCTCAAAGAAATCACGGATATATGTGTTATATTCAAACTGCTTGCCTATCGTTGTTTTGTTCTTTTTCTTCTCTTCCAGAATCTGATAATACGCTTTGATTGCATCGGCGTAGGTTTTGCCTGCATTGGATTTCAGCCACTTCTGAAACCCGACATTAAAAGAAAAGCCCTTGCCGATTTTTTCTTCAAAAAACGCTCTGAGCTTTTCGGAAAATGCGATATTCGGTTCTATCACCGTTTCCTCGGTAATCATTCCGACACTTGCTGTCGGTCTCGTTTTCACCGCTGTTTTCAAAATATCTCCCGTGTCGAGAAAATATGCAATTCTATCCGTAAGCTCGGGCTTTCCGCCCGAAACGGGCAGATTATTTTCACGGCAAAAATTGACTAATTCCTCTTTAAGATAATAATAGCTACGGAAGGTTTTTCCGTCCAGGTTTTTATTTAAATTCGGTCTTTCACTCATGTTTATCCCCCTGTAGTCCGCTCACTTTGTCGGACTCATGTATATGTTGCTCCACTGCTCGGGATCGTTCCTGTATTTTTCATCGTATCTTGAAATTATGTAGTCGGGCGGCGTCATATACTCGTCGTGGCGCACCCATTTTCCGTTTTTATATTCAAAGCAATAGTCACCGATATCGGCAGACTGCGTCCAGATGTTGTACGAATCCTTCTCCCAACAGATTCCCCAAAAGTCCATGGATCGTGCAGGGGAAAAGCTGTCAATCTTTTTGTTTGTTTCGGAATCATAGACCGTCACAACAATCATATTATCCTCAACGGTCTGAAGCGCATAATATTTATGATCATAGCTATAGGTTTTGTCAGCGGTATATGAGCCCCAAAACTCGGCGGAATCACGGCTTGTGCATGACACAAGCAAAACGAAAGAACAGAATACCATTAGTAATGCAATAGCTTTTTTATTAATTCTCGCTCTCCTTCTTTATTCATCAACTCGCTCAATCGGTAGCGAGCTGCATTCCTCCACGGTCCATTCGGCATAAAGCTTTTTTATCGACAAATCACAGCCGACAAATTTATCCCCTTTTTCAAAAAAATGTACCGATCCAAGCTGAGTAACATAGCTCCAGCCTTCGCTTTGCATATATTCGATAAAATCCTTATAATCGTCCTTTGCACAGCGATATACGTTCTCGTCAACCTTGACTACAGGCGATTTTGAAAATACCGCCAATGCGTAAATATTGTCGCAATAATAGTGTTCGATCGGCAGCAAAAATGCCGTCAAAACAATAACAACAGCTAATATCTTTAAAAATTTTTTCATAATAATTTCCTCTTGAAACTCAATTAAGCTTTATTTACCCTCTTCGTTCTTATTCTTGACAAATATTATAACAAGTCCTGCAATGCCGCTGATTACGCCCGCCAATGAGAACGGGAAATCATACCAACTGCTCAGAATAGTTTTGTTAATATCCGCACCGCCTATGCAGAGAAGTATGCCGAACAAAATCAATGCGATGCCTTTTGCAATCTTATTATTCATAGCGTTTTCTCCCAAATTATACAATCTTTTCAAGTCCCGATTTGACGGGCTTGGTGACATAGACCTGTTTAACGATTGATTTCAGGCTTTCTGCGGCGCACTCGGCTTTCGACTCGTCGTCAAAAATTCCGTAAACCGTCGGGCCGCTTCCGCTCATGCAAGCCGCCAACGCTCCGTAGCGATTGAGAACCGACTTGATAGGCACACGCTCCGGTACCTCGATAAGCTGTTCAAAAATATTCTTACAGCGGCGGCACATCTCATAAAGATCGCCCTGCGAGGCGGCGTACAGCATTCCGCAGGTGTCGAGGTGGCGTATATTCTGCGCCGTGTCAAAGGCGGAATAAGCCTCCTTGGTTGAGACTCCCCTCTCGGGCTTCGCAAGCACGATCCAACAATCCGTCAGATCGGGAAGCGGAGAAAGAATTTCACCGATGTTTTGTGCGACGCATGTACCGCCCGTCAGGCAGAAAGGAACGTCCGCACCGACCTTAACACCGATCGCACAAAGCTCCTTTAAGTTCAAGCCTGCCAAAAAAATATCGTTGAGCGCGGCAATCACCGCCGCACCGTCCGCACTGCCGCCTGCCATTCCTGCGGCAAACGGAATGTTCTTTTCAATGTGAATTTTTATGCCCGTGTTTTTGATTTTTGTATAGTCAAAAAACGCCTGCGCCGCCTTGTATGCGATGTTCGATTTGTCGCACGGCAGAGCCGCTTCACTGCACGATATCGTGATTTTTTTGTCGCCCGTCGTTTCGACGCTCACCGTGTCGTAAAGTCCGACCGACTGCATTATCATGAACAGGCTGTGATATCCGTTGTCAAGCGTTCTGAGGATATCAAGCATGAGGTTTATTTTGGCTGCTGCCTTGTATTCTGCTTTCATATGTTCTTTCCTTTCGGGGAAGTTTAAGTCTCTATTGCGGTGGTGGGGATTTTTAAAAAATACTAACTTTCTTTAGTCTTTCCGACTCACTTTCCTATCCTCGTCTGCTTGAGACCCGTGAACTTCTGTCCCCATGCGTTTGCCCATGCTTCGCAATAGAGGGAGTAATAGGAAACGTTGTTATTCTTTCGGTAGTTTATGCAGGGCTTGAAATTGCACCAGATGAATGACGGAATTGCAATAACTAGGAACCAGATCGGTCCGAGCAAAAGCGCCTGCCATGTGTGGCCGTACTCGTGAATTCTTGTGTCCTGAAGCCAATCGTCGGGTCGGTCGGGATTCATAAAAATAAACGTTCCGAACGAAATTCCGCCCCAATCGCCCGGCACATATGTAATCGTCGCATTGAAAAATCTTTCATGCTTGCAGCCCTTGATGACCGCAAAAATTATATAGGCAATGAAGCCGACAAGGTTGATCGGCAGTGCCCATGTCCATTCTATAAGATAAAACAAAAACTTTTTCATACTTTTATACCTCCGTTCGGTCTATTCTAACATATTTTTGCCTCTTTGAAAAGAGTATAAAGGCATTTAACCTTGAAAAATAATAAATAATGTGTATAATATATATAACAGTATGAAACGGAGGTTTTAATATGACAGAAGTTACTAAAGATATGCTTATAGGCGATATTCTTGATGCAGACAGCGGTACAGCCGAGTTCTTCCTCAACATGGGTATGCACTGTCTTGGCTGCCCCTCGGCAAGAGGAGAGAGCCTTGAGATGGCATGCGCCGTTCACGGTGTTGACGTTGAGCAGATGGTTGCAGACATCAACGCTTATCTTGCAAGCAAATGATTCGACTTAAGCCGAGACTTCAATCGGCGGCGGATATGGTTCGTGACGGTTCCCGTGTTGCTGACATCGGAACCGACCACGCCTACCTGCCGACAGCGCTCATTTTGTCGGGCAAAATACCGTCTGCCGTTGCGGCAGACCTCAGAAAAGGTCCATTGGAAAACGCCTTGGAAACCGTCCGCTCCAATCATATTGAGGACAGGGTTCAGCTTCGCCTTTCCGATGGGCTTAAATGTGTTTCTCCCGACGATGCCGACGATATCGTTATCGCAGGCATGGGCGGCATTCTGATCTCCGAAATTCTGACTGCCGCCGAGTGGGTCAAAAATGAAAAATACAAGCTTATTTTGCAGCCGCAGTCGCACGATGAGGACGTTCGCAAATATCTTTTTGCCAACGGATTTGAGATAACCGATGAAACGGTCTGCTTTGAGGACGGCAAGGTTTACATATGTATCGGAGCGGTCTATACAGGCTCCGTAACCTCCCACAGCGAATCCGAGATAATGTTCGGCAGTCTCCTCACTCGACATGACGAAGCGGCAGAAGCTTTCATAAATAAAAAACTCAAAAGGATAACGGCTCGCCTTTCCGCACTCAACACCCACGGCGGCGACGAGGGCGAAAAAGAGCAGCTTGAAGCAATAATAAAAGAGGTGGAAAAATGGCAAAGGTAAAGAATTTTTACGGTTATCTTAACAGCATTGCTCCCTTTGAAACGCAGGAGGACTGGGACAACAGCGGCATGCTTGTCGGCGATATGGAAGCCGAGGTAAACAGGGTTGCCGTTGTGCTCGACATCACTCCCGAGGAAATCAAAAAAGCCAAGGCAATCGGCGCAGACCTGATAATTAGCCACCACCCTGTCATTTTCAGCCCGATAAAATCCGTAACAAAGGGCAGTGTGCCGTATGAGCTTGTCGCAAGCTCGATGAACGCACTCTGCTGTCACACTCCGCTCGACATAGCGGACGGCGGAACAAACGACAGCCTTGCTGAACTGCTCGGAATAAAGGTCACCCGTGCCGACGACCCGATATTAAGGCTCGGAACGGTTGAACCGACCACAGCGGATGAGCTTGCAGGAAAAATCGCAAAAACGCTCAATACGAAAGTGCGCTATGCCGACGCAGGCAGAATAATCAAAAAAATTGCGATCTGCACGGGTGCAGGCTGTTCGCTGATTGAAGCGGCAGGCGAAATTGACGCTTTCATCACAGGTGACGCATCGCATCACAACTTTCTCGACTGCGTTCAAGAGGGCATAACGCTCATCGCCGCAGGTCATTACGAGACGGAAATCGTTGTTGTTCCCGTTCTTGTGAAAAAATTGCAGACGCAGTTCCCCGACATTGAAATTATTGACATCAAACAGGAAAACCCGATAAAATTTATTTGAGGTAATTATGGCACTTGACGGAATATTTCTCAGCAAAATTAAAGACGAGCTGCTCAGAGAAATCTCATTCAGCAGAGTTGAAAAGGTTCACCAGCCCTCCCGTGAGGAGCTGGTTATTCACCTGCGCGGTAAAAACGGAGCAAAGAAGCTTTTCCTTTCGATAAGAGGCAACAGCCCGAGAATTCATCTGACCGAGCATGCTCCTGAGAACCCTGCCGTTCCGCCGATGTTCTGCATGCTGATGAGAAAAAAGCTTCTCAACGCTCAGCTTGTCGATATCCGTCAATCGGGCCTTGACCGAATACTTTACCTTGACTTCAACGCCACAAACGAAATCGGCGATAAAATAAAGCTCATTCTCTCGATTGAGATAATGGCTAAATATTCAAACATTATTCTCTTTGACGGCGACGGAAAAATCGTTGACGCAATCAAGCGAGTTGACCTCAGCCAGTCGGCTGTTCGTCAGATTTTGCCCGGCTTCAAGTATATTGCACCGCCGCCGCAGAGCAAGCTCAACATAACGGATCACACGACGGAAAATATTATCGCACAGATCAAAACATTTCCGTCAAAATCGCTCTCGTCCGCCGTGCTCAGCACCTTGCAGGGTGCGTCTCCCCTCACCTGCCGTGAGCTTTGCGGAGAGTTCGGCGAGCTTTACACCGACGAGGTCAGCGACAAGGGCTTTGAATATCTCTCAAAAAATCTTGACAATCTTCGCAACATCATCATGAATGAAACAGGCATTCCGTTCATGCTCAAGGACGAAACGGGCAAGCCTGTTGACTTCTCCTTCTTCCCGATAAAACAATACGGTGACCGTTACAGGACGGAGATAAAATCAAGCTTTTCCGAGCTTCTCGACGAGTTCTATTACGAATGTGACCGCCTCGAACGCACGAAGCAAAAGGGTCAGGACTTGGTTAAGCTCCTTAATTCCGCGATAGCAAGAGTTTCAAAAAAGCTCAGTCTGAGGCAGTCGGAGCTGGCTCACTGTGCGGACAGGGAAAAGCTCAGAATCAACGCCGAGCTTATAAACGCAAATCTTTACAGGCTCGAAAAGGGTGCGCTTTTCTATGACCTTGAAAATTATTATGACGAAAACAAGCCGATAAGGATTAAGGCGGATCCGTCAAAATCTCCTGCTCAAAACGCACAAAAATATTTCAAGGAATATCGCAAGGCAAAGACTGCCGAACAGCTTCTGACAGGCTTTATTGAGGAGAGCAAGCAGGAGCTTGCATACCTTGAAACGGTTGCAGACTCGCTTGAGCGAGCTGACACGCAGGCGGAAATCGACGAAATCCGCAATGAGCTTTCGCTCGGCGGTTACGTTAAAAAGAAGCGCGGAACGGATAAAAAATCGTCCAAAACACTTCCTCCGATTGAATACAGAACGACTGACGGCTTCCGCGTTCTCGTCGGCAGGAACAATGTGCAGAACGATAAGCTTTCGCTCAAAACAGCCGCAAAAAATGATATGTGGCTTCACACGCAGAAGTTCCCCGGCTCTCACGTTATAATCGTCAGTGACAACAGGGAAATAAGCGATGAGGCGATAGTTGAAGCGGCTGAGATTGCCGCCTACCATTCCAAGGCTCGCGACGCAAAGCTTGTGCCCGTTGACTACACATATGTTAAAAATCTCAAAAAGCCGCAGGGAGCGCCCTACGGTAAGGTTATATACCACGTTTACTACTCGGTCAACGTCACTCCCGACCGTGACAAAATCAACGCTAAATTAAGTAAGGTGAAATAAAATGCGACTTCTTGTTATTGACGGCAACAGCATAATCAACCGTGCTTTTTACGGAATAAAGCTTCTGAGCACCAAGGACGGCAAATATACAAACGGAATTTACGGCTTCATGAATATTTTTCATAAGCTTCTCGGCGATTGTCAGCCCGACAGGGTTGCCGTTGCTTTCGATGTCAAGAAACCGACCTTCCGCCACGAAATGTATTCCGAATACAAGGCAGGTCGCCACGCCATGCCTGAGGAGCTTAAACAGCAGATGCCCGTCCTCAAGGAGCTTTTGACCCTCATGGGCTACAGGGTCGTTGAAAAAGCAGGCTGGGAAGCGGACGATATTCTCGGAACACTTTCCGTTCAGATGAAGAACGGCGATAAGTGCTTTATCGCAACGGGAGACCGCGACAGCCTACAGCTCGTCAGCGACACAACAACGGTTCTTCTTGCCTCAACCAAGATGGGCAGAACGCAGACTATCCCCTATGACAAGGCAAAAATCAAAGAGGATTACGGCGTTGAGCCGCGGCAAATGATTGAAATAAAGGCGCTCCAAGGCGACAGCTCGGATAATATCCCCGGTGTTGCGGGAGTAGGGCCCAAGACCGCAGGCGATTTAATTCAGCGCTTCGGCTCGGTTGAAAATATCTACAACAATATTGACACTATCGACATAAAGGACAAGCTTCGTGAAAAGCTCGTCAATTCCAAGGACAGCGCAATGCTCAGCCACACGCTCGGCACGATCCGCACGGACGCCCCGATCGACACGAACATGGACACATACATTCCGTCCGCTCCCGACAGCGGCAAGGCTTCAAGGCTTCTTGCCTCGCTCGAGATGTTCAGCATGATTGAAAAATTTGACCTCGGCAAGGGCGAGCAGACCGATATTGAAACGGTCAGCGTTCCCGTCAAGCATCTTGACTCGCTCTCGGAAATCAGGCTCGGCGATAAGACTTATTTCGTTCCCGAATTCTCCGACGGCGATATAATTTCAATCGCTTTTGACTGCGGCGAATTCATTGCCGTTGTTGAGAATAACAGCTTCACTTTTACTTCGGAGTTTGCCGATATTCTCTCAAACGAAAATATCGAAAAAATCACATGTGACGCAAAGCCGCTCTATTCATGGGCATTCATGCGTGACGTTCATATAGAAGGAAAAGTCAGCGACATCATGATCGCAGGCTACATTCTCAATCCCTCGGCGAGCGACTATTCGCCCGTCAGAATGGCGCAGGAATACGGCGCACTCTGCCCCGAAATAAGCGAGGAGAACGAGACAGCTCTCAAAGCCGCCGCTTTAAAGGGCGCATGGGAAAAGGTCATCAAGCAAATCGAAGAAAACGACCAGCTTCCCCTCTTATACGATATTGAAATGCCGCTTTCAAAGGTGCTTTCCTCAATGGAGGTCACGGGATTCCTTGTTGACCGCGAGAGTATTCAGCAATATGGAGCTGTGCTTGAGGAAAAGGTCAACTCCCTTGTCGGCGAGATATATGACCTTGCCGGCGAGGAATTCAATATAAATTCGCCGAAGCAGCTCGGAACGATTCTTTTTGAAAAGCTCCGGCTCCCGGCAAAGAAGAAAACTAAATCGGGCTACTCGACCAATGCCGACGTGCTTGAAAGTCTTGCGCCCGATTATCCGATAGTTTCGCTCATTCTTGAATACAGAACGCTTGCGAAGCTCAAATCGACCTACTGCGACGGCTTGCAAAAATGTATTGCGCCCGACGGCAGAATTCATTCAACGCTCAACCAAACCGAGACAAAGACGGGTCGAATCTCTTCGACAGAGCCCAATTTGCAAAACATTCCCGTCAGAACGCCCGTCGGACGTGAGCTCAGAAAATTCTTTATTGCCAAGGACGGCTGTGTGCTTGTTGACGCCGATTATTCGCAGATTGAGCTGCGTGTTCTCTCGGACATTGCAGACGACAAAACGATGATATCCGCTTTCAACAACGGCGACGATATCCATACAATTACGGCTTCGCAGGTTTTCAACATGCCCGTTGAAGCGGTAACTCCGCTGATGAGAAGCCGTGCAAAAGCGGTCAATTTCGGCATTGTTTACGGCATCGGCGCATTCTCACTCGCCCACGATATCGGTGTTACGAGAGCCGAGGCGGACAAATACATCAAGGGCTATCTTCACCATTTTTCGGGTGTTGACGGCTACATGAAAAACGTCATCGCCAAGGCAAAGGAGGACGGCTACGTTCAAACCATTTTCAAGCGCCGCCGTTATTTGCCCGAGCTCGCCGCATCAAACGCTATGATTCGCAACTTCGGCGAACGTGTTGCAAGAAACATGCCGATTCAGGGAACCGCCGCAGACATAATCAAAATTGCAATGGTTCGTGTTTATGACAGGCTTGAAAAAGAAAATCTCAAGGCGAAGCTCATCATGCAGATCCACGACGAACTGATCGTCGAAGCTCCCGAAAATGAGCAGGAACAGGTTCAGAAAATCGTCCGTGAAGAGATGGAAAACGCATGCAAAATGAAGGTCAAGCTCACCGCAGATGTGCATTGCGGCAAAAGCTGGTACGACGCAAAAGGATAATGCAAAATGAAGGTTGTTGTTACAGCAAGAAATTTTTCAACAGATGATAAAACTGCGCTGGAAATGCTTCAAGATGCAGGCTTTAATGTTGAAGATTACAGCGCAGAGGATATAGGAAGTGCCACAGACGAGGAATATATCCGTTCACTCGTGCTTGACGCTGACGCAGTTATATGCGGTCCCGAAAAAATCAGCAATAAGGCAATAGAAGAAAGCCAAAATCTCAAAATCGTTTCCCGCCGAGGAGTCGGCTACGATTCAATAGACATTGATTTCTGCAAAAAGCATAATGTTGCAGTTGCCCGTGCTCTCGGCACGGTTGAGGGCTCGGTCGCAGAAAGCGTCATGGCATATATTCTCTATTTTGCAAGGCGAATCGACCTGCAAAGCGAAAGCATGAACAGGGGCGAATGGAAACGAATCATGACCCCCGGTGCAAAAAATTACACGCTCGGTCTTATTGGCTTCGGCGGAATCGGCAGGGAAATTGCAAAGCGTGCCGTTCCGTTCGGCATGGATGTGCTTTACTATTGCCGCCACCCCAAGGATGAATTCGGCGCACATTACGCCGAGCTTGACGAGCTTCTCAGAGAAAGCGATTACGTTTCAATCAACGTTCCGCTCAATGAAAGCACTGTCAATATGATAGACGAAAAAGCCATTGCAAAAATGAAAGACGGAGCGATCCTCATTAACACGGCAAGGAGCAAAATCGTTGACACAAACGCGCTTGCCGATGCGCTGAAATCGGGCAAGCTCTCCGGCGCGGCGGTCGATGTTTTTGATAACGAGCCTTGCACGGACTCCCCTCTTGTCGGACTGCCAAACGTTGTGCTTACTCCGCACACAGCTCCGTTCACAAAAGAGAATTTCCGCGGAATGAACAACAGAGCGGCAAAAAGCGTTATCGAATTCTTTAACGGAACGCTTGACAGCCGCTATCTGATAGGATGATTATATGAAAATTACCTTTGTTTGCACGGGCAACACCTGCCGCAGTGCAATGGCTGAGGGCATTTGCAAAAAGCTCATTGCCGAAAGAAAAATCGAAAACATAACCTGCCAAAGCTGCGGGCTCGGCGCATTCACGGGCGACAGCGCCGCACCGCTTGCCGTTTGGGCGGCAAGAATGCACGGAGCGGACATTTCAAAGCACCGTTCGCGGCAGATAAACAAATATATTTTTGACGATACCGACCTTATGGTTTGTATGACAAGGTCGCAGAAGCGTGCCGTCATGAGCCTGAAGCCAAAATTCAGAATCATTGTTCCAAGCCCCGATATTTCCGACCCATACGGCGGAACGGAGGATATCTATTCGGCATGTGCCGAGCAGATCGAGCGCTTTGTTTCGAAGCTCCTTGACGCCCTAACCGCTGAAATCAAGCCGATGTCCAAGGAGCATATTTCTGACATTGCCGAGATTGAAAAGCTCTGCTTCTCTGCCCCGTGGACGGAGGCAGGAATCGCAGAAGAGCTTGACAATGGGAACGCTCATTTTCTCGTTGCTCAGTCGCGCGAAAAGGTTCTCGGCTACATCGGCGTTCACGAGGTCTGCGGCGAGGCTTACATTGACAACATTGCCGTGCACCCCGATTACAGGCGGCTCGGTCTGGGCGAAAAGCTCCTTAAAACAGCGCAGAAAAATGCGTTTGAAAGGAAATGCGAATTCATTACGCTTGAGGTTCGCAAAAGCAATGAAAAGGCAATTCTGCTTTATAAAAAGCTCGGCTACCAAACGGTCGGCGAGCGCAAAAATTTCTATACAAATCCCGCCGAAGACGCGGTCATTATGACACTGAAAGAATGTGATATCAAATGAAAATATTATCCCTTGAATCCTCGTGCGACGAGACTGCGGCGGCGGTCGTTGAGGACGGCAGAAAGGTGCTGTCAAGCGTTGTCGCTTCGCAGGTGCAGGAGCACATAATCTATGGCGGAGTTGTTCCTGAAATAGCTTCACGCCGTCATGTTGAGGCTGTTTCGGGCGTTGTCAACAAGGCTCTGAGCGATGCTAACTGCACACTGGACGATATTTCGGCAATCGCCGTTACATATGCTCCGGGGCTTATCGGTGCGCTTTTGGTCGGCGTGAACTATGCCAAAGGGCTGTCGCTTGCGAGCGGAATTCCGCTTGTACCCGTGCATCACCTACGCTCGCACATTGCCGCAAACTACATCACTCACCCCGAGCTTGAGCCCGAATTTCTCTGCCTTGTTGTTTCGGGCGGACACAGCCACATCGTTGAGGTCAAGGACTACACGAAGTTTAAAATCATCGGCTACACTCATGACGACGCGGCAGGCGAAGCGATGGACAAGGCGGCGAGAGCGATGGGTCTGCCCTATCCCGGCGGACTTAACCTTGACCGTGTTGCAAAGGACGGCGACCCGACGGCATACAAGATGCCGCATCCGAGGGTTGACGGCGCACCGTATGATTTCAGCTTTTCGGGATTGAAAACTGCCGCGCTGAACACAATAAACATCGCAAAGCAAAAGGGCGAGGAAATAAATGTTCCGAACCTCGGCGCATCGTATATCAAGGCGGTCGTGCGCTGCCTGACCGAAAACACGGAGAAAGCCGCAAAGGACCTCGGCTATAAGAAGATCGTGCTTGCAGGCGGTGTTTCGGCGAACTCGGTTCTTCGCAGAGATATGGAAGCGCTTTGCCAAAAGAACGGCTGGGAGCTTTACGCTCCGGAGCTTAAATATTGCGGTGACAACGGCGCAATGGTCGGCGCGCAAGGCTATTATGAATTCGTCAGCGGTAACACCGCCGACATGTCGCTAAACGCTTATGCAACGATGAGTATTGAATAACGATTCAGCATAAAGGCGGTAACGGCTGTCTTTCCATAAAAATGCTACGGAATTCTGTAGCAAACGGACATTCACCGCCCGAGGTTGAAAGAAAGTAATATCGACAGCTCAATTTTATATAAAACAAGGCTGTGGCAACATATGTTTTGCCACAGCCTTTACTGTTACTTAATTGTTATCCTATATCGAAAATGGTTCCAATTGCCTGACCCATTGTTTCTTCCCAGATCGGATCATCGTTTGATTCGTCCCACGGATTAAAGGCAGGTGCACTTGTTCCTTCATCCATTATATCTTCAAGGATCGAGAATTTTTCGATTTTGATTTCCGGTTTTATATACTTCATATTCTTGCCCCCGAATTTATGATGTAAGAAAAGAATGTTTTAAGCATCTCAACAAGCTTTGTGAACAGAGCGATGATATAGTCAAACGGAGATTTCTCTGTCGGCTCGTCGAAAGTAACTTCTGCTTCGCCGTCGCTGTTCAGTGCGGTAAGGTCATAGACCTCTGTGCCGAGAGTGATGAGCTCGCCGTCCGATTCCTGACCCGAAGTCTTGTTCGGAACTTCAAGCTTGACCTCTTTTATTTCACCGTAGACAGGCTCACCGTTCTTGTCAACGATGTAAGGTCTTACCCAAACAGTACCCGGTCCGTTCGATGTGCTGACCTTAACAGAAATCTCAAGCATACCCGTGAGAGCGTTCTGGGACAATTTTGCAGCCTTTGCATTAACATAGGGGTTATCGCTGTTGAGCTCAAGCGAATTAATTTGATCTTCATAGGTTGTATAAATTACACCGTGACCTGTTATGCTTCCTTCAGATTTTGCAACGCTGTGTTCAACGTAGAGCTGGAAATCACTGTAGCCTGATATCGTTGGATCTGTGGCAACATACTTGCTGCCTGCAATTCTTGTTGTCATAACGCCCTTGTTTCTCTCTGCGGTGTAATTCTCCTGGGTTGCATATACAGCTTCAAGATTGATGTCTCTTACAAGGAAGAACTTGTAGGTCGTGTATGTGCTGACGATATCGCCCGGTGTGCCGTCCTGTTTGACTTCTCTCCAATAAACGAAGTAGAGGTTGCTTGCGCCCGGCTTCTTTACCGGAGCGGTAATCGTTGCAAGGCAATATTCGTAATTGAGGTCCTTGCGGATTTCCTTACTTACAACCGTTCCGCCCGATACTGTAAGATTGAAGCTTGCCTTAGCGCCGCAGTTGATGCATATTCCGTCTTCATCTGTGTTGTGGCTCGGGTGATCGAGAACCTTTAACGGCTTGTCGGCTGTTCCGTAATAGCCGTCATATGCGTAACCGTCAATTTCAAACGTATCGCCGAATATCTGACCTTCAACGTCGGTGTAATAGCCCTTTCCGCTTCCGAGGACATTGAAAAGATCCTGTTTGCCAAGTTGAGTCGTACCCAATATTTCCATTGTGCCGCCGTAGATAACCGCTGTCGGTGTTTCAACAGCTAACAATTTGAAATAGCCGTCGTAGACGTAGTTTTTGGTATCGTCGTTCATCCAGTCGATAACGGCTTCTGTAAATGTACCGCCGTAGATTTCGGAATCAAGACCTGCAATTTCAACATGCTTGAAATTACCGTTTTCGATTACAAGCTTTCCCGGAGCCGCCGTAGCCGTAGTGTCTTCGCTGTAAGACAAAACCATTGCGTTTATCGTTCCGTTGCCCGTTATGGTAAGCGTACCCGACTGATGAAGAATATATATGTCGTCAAAATCGACAGTGTCAATAGTGTAACCGTTGAGGTCAAGCGTTATGCTTGAACCGCTTGTGGTGAAATCAACCTCATAATAGATAGTAGTATTTTCATAAAGCTTGATCTTGCAAGCGCCTGTCTGTGCTTTAGCGGCTTTTACAGCTTCCTCAAGGGTGTCGTAATACTTTGTTAATACGTCTTTGCTTGTAACGGAAGCAACGCCCTGTGCGCCGCAGTTGTAGCACTTGCCGTTTTCGTCCTTATTATGTTCCTTGTGATCAAGAACCTTCAACGGCTTGTCGGCTGTTCCGTTGTAGCCGTAAACACTGTTTGAATATTGGCTCTTGTCATATGTAAAGCGAGCGAACATATTGCTCTCAACATCGGCGTAGTAGCCCTTGCCTTCGCCGAGGAACATAAAGATATCATTGAAGCTGAAGGAATAAATCTTTTCAAAGGTACCGCCGTTGATATCCAATACAGCGCAATCGCTTGCAACGTCCTTGAAATAACCGTCGTTTATAACGAACGTGCGGCTGTCGCTCATGTCGGCATACATTATCAGGAGCTCATCATTGAATGTACCGCCGTTTATCTCTGTGCTGAAAACGGTTCTTATTGATTTATTAAATGTACCGTTCTCAATTACAAGCTTTCCTGCCGTATTGTCCAAATATGTCATTGCATCAATGGAAACATTTATGATTCCGTCGCCCTTTATTGTGAGGGCACCCTTATCGTACTTGATCATTGCTGAGCCGTCCTCGGTCGCATCATTTATGGTGTGCCCGTTGAGGTTGAAGGTTATGTCTGCATCGGCTGCGCTGAAATTAACCGCTGAAGTAAGGCTGATGTCGTCGAAGAGAGTAAGCATGCTTGCTCCCGAAATTGACTTAACTGCTTCGACCGCTTCCTCAAATGTTTCATAGAAATACGGTCTGCCGCCGTTTGTCTGCATTGCAGAAGCAACGATGTTTGCGCCGCACTCGAGACATCTGTGATCTTCTTCACCGGTGATTGCCGAATGATCGTGATGGTCAACGACTGTGATCATTGAGTTGTTTTCCATTCCGTCAAAGCCGTAAGCATTGACATCGTTGAGCCTTATATCACCGAATTTTACTCCTGCTGTTGAATAGTAGCCCTTGCCCTCTCCGAGAGCTGAGTACCAATCAAAATTGCCGTCGGCAGGAACTGCGGCAGCAAGCTTTTTGTAGCTTCCGCCGTTCAATTCTACGATTGGGAAGCCGTTATAATCATCCAATGCAACGTGTCCGTTTACCGTTGCATCGTTTATTGTCAGCTTGGCGGGACCCATTGCCGCAATGAAAGAGTCGTAAGTACCGTTTTCGATAATCAGCTCGCCGACGTCATCGCCGTAAGCCATAACGCCGAAGAATATGCTTGAGGAGCCGTTGCCCGTAACGGTGAGCTTCTTTGCGGTAATAACGCCGGGCATATTTCCCGATGTGTCCTCCAAATTACGGTCAATTCTCTTACCGTTCATGTCAAGAATGATTCCGTCGCCTGCCATGATCGATGAGCTTGAATCGATAACAAAGTTATCAAGGAGCTTAACCGTTACAATGCCCGTGAGGGTCTGAGCGTTTTCCATAGCCTCGCCGAATGTGTCAAATGCCGTAGCATTGCCGTCGGCATCAATAACGAGTGCGTCGGCGATTGCGCCGCAGATCGTACAAATATGATCATCGTCAAATGCATGCTCTGAGCATTCCTCAACATAAACATTCTCAAGCGTCTTGACATTTGCATTCTCTACAAGGCTTTTATCCGAGGAGTTGCGATAAACATAGCGCTTAACAAGAGCGTCGGCGCAGGTCTTGTCGCCCTCAAATGTCAGCTTGGCGAATGAGCCGCCTGTAAGCTCTGCAGAAGCACCGTCGGCAATAGTAACCGTATTGGTGAATTTGGCAGCCCTGTAGTCGGCTTCAAGCGTGCCGCCGTAAACGTTAACGGGGCAGTTAACTGTTGCCACGGTAACGTATAAGGTCGAACCGCTGTTGTTATTGTCATAGACATTGATCTTAACAGGCTCCTGAATTTCGATATAGCCTGAAGCCTCAATCCTTCCGCCGTCGGAGATCGTCATGGTACAGCCGTCATAATATGTACCGCCGAGCAATCTGAAGCCGCACGGATCGCCGTACATATCTACGCCATTTGCAAGCATTTCGCTGTAAATATTAACGTCTCTCAGAAGGAATCCGTCATAGCCTGTATTGGATATAAGCTTTCCCGTATAGCGGCCGTATCTAAGATCGACCACAGATGACTCGTTTGCCTGAATTGTTCCGAGGCATACGATGATGGATTCGGCAACGAATTGTGCATGGCCGTTCATTTCAACCATGAGATATTCGTCATCTCTGGTTACATCGCCGTAAATACCGCCCGATACATAGCAACACGAGTAATCGTAGCCGTAAATCGTGCCACGGAAGGTACCTTTACCGTCAGTGATTCTGAGTATGGCGTTCTTACGGAGTGTGATCGTGCCATAGACCGTGTGAGAGTTTGCATCAAAGAAGAAATTACCCTGTGTAAGCTCTATCGGCTCATGCCAATCCGTGAGCAGGGAAAGAGTGCAAACCTGATAATCTTCGGTGCTTGCAAGCGCAAGTGCTTCATCAAAGTCCGAAAAATATGTAGCTTCCGTCTGGTTGTATTTAACGATTTTGGCTACAATGTCGGCATTACATTCCGTACATTTGTTGTCCTCGGTAATCGAGGGGTGGGTGCAGTTGCCGTCCGCCGCAAATACTGTGACGGGAATCATCGTAAAAATCATGATGACCGCCAATATCACGGACAGAACACGCAAGCTGTTCTTTTTGTTCATTGCCACGTCTCCTTTTTGCTGAATTACGCTGAGTTTTCGGTGTAAGCGCAGAAATGCGCTATTTTCCTTATACATAATACTAAAATAAAACCATAAATATTGCAATAGTTTTGGCACAAGCGGTCATTTTTTGGCACAAGCGGTTTTCGATGAACAAAGTCGGCACTTGTTTTTATCATTTTTTTGTGATATATTATAAAAGTATAGAAAAAGGCAGGTGATAAGCATGAGAATAGCGCTGATAGATGATGAAAAAAGCTCGCTTGACCGTCTCTGCGGACTGATAAACGAGCATGTCGGCTCTAAGGTTTCGATTGACCGTTTTATAAGCGGCGAGGAATTCATGGAAGGATTCAAAGCCGATATCTATGACCTGATAATTACCGATATTTTCATGGACAAGCTCACGGGAATTGAGACAGCTCGCAAAATCCGTAAAAAGGATAAAAATGTTAAGCTCGTTTTTTGCACCTCAAGCAACGACTTCGCCTGCGAAAGCTATGAGGTCAATGCCTGCTACTATCTGCGTAAACCTTACACCGAAGAGAGCTTTTCAGCAATGCTTGACCGCCTTGAGCTTGAAAAGCTGGAGCTCTCACGCTCCGTCAAGCTTCCCGACGGTCAGTCGATCGTGCTTCGCAACGTGATATATGCCGATTTCGCTTCGCATTGCGTAACATTTCACAACAAGCTCGGTGAAAATATTGTTTCGAGAGTTTCGTTTGCCGACGTCGAACCGTTATTGTGTGCCAATTCGTATTTTTGCAGTCCGTCAAAGGGCATGATAGTCAATTTCTATGAGGTTGTCGCTCAGAACGATAATGTATTCGTCATGAGCGATGAAACGAGAATTCCGATAAGCCGCCGCAAGGCAAAAGAAGTAACCGAGGCTTATGCCGAATTCAGATTCGAACTGTTGAGAAGCGGAGGTGAAAAATAATGCCTCCCGTTTACAGACTGATTGAGGTTTGGGTTTATTCATTGCTCAACTTTTTGCCGTTCCTTGTTCTTGCGCTTTACCCGTTCAGAAACAGGCTCCGTTTTTCACGTCCCGTTACGGGCATTCTCATAGGCTTGATGACGTTGGTTCAGCTCGGACTCGGAACGTGGGCGGCATTCTTTTCAAACGGCAGAGCCGGCATGGTCAGCGCAGTCAGCACCGTGCTTTATGCCGCCTTCTACATTCTCGCCGTCAAGACCTCGTTTGCGAAAATTCTTTTTACGCTTCTTATGACGTCAAACAATGCCAATCTTATGGTTATGGCATCGAAATGCCTTGAGGGTCAGCTCTTCCCCGAGCTTGCGACGCAGGCATACCGCTGGTCGTTTTCTCTTTGTATGCTCGCCGTCGAGCTTGTGCTTTGGTTTCCGCTGAGGCAATACATGAAAAAGGTCTACACACCTGCCGTCGAACGTGAGCCGTCGGGCTTTGAATGGAAATATTTGTGGCTCATTCCGGGCACGTTTTATATTATCTGGTACTACGAAATTTACGGAAATACAACTCAGTCGAGCTTGAACGTTGCCTTACAGCCGAAAAATACGGCATTCCTTTTTCTGATAAACGTCGGAGCATTTCTTGTTTATTATGTCGTTGCAAGGCTCATTTTCGAGCAGGACAAAAACATGGAGCTGAGCGAAAAAAATCATCGCCTTGCGATGAGCGAGCTTCAATACGACAGCCTTCGTGAAAGAATTGCCGAGGCTCGCAGGGCGAAACATGACGTGCGCCACCATATCGCTCTCATGCAGGAGCTTCTGCGAAAAGAAGAATACGGCGAGCTGGAAAAATATTTGCAGGAATACAGTCTGAGCGTGCCCGACGATACACCGATTGCGTTCTGCGAGAATTCTGCGGCAAACGTCGTTATCGCCTACTTTGCGCAGCTTGCAAAGAGCAACGGCATAGAGTATGTAGTTAAAACCGACATTCCCGAAGAAATAAAAATTGAAAACACCGAGCTCTCCGTGCTTTTGGGCAACCTGATTGAAAATGCAATGGATGCCTGCACACAGAACGGCGGCGGAAAAATCATAATCCGAGCGTCGTATGAGGCACATTCGCTTTGCTTCGCCGTTGACAACAGCTTCGACGGCAAGGCTAAAAAATACCGCGACGGCTCTTTTCTTTCGACTAAGCACAAGGGTCGCGGTTTGGGAATCGAATCGGTAAAAAGCATTGCCGAAAGATACAACGGCATTTGCAAATTTGAATATGACGAAAAAATGTTTTATGCCTCCGTCATGCTCAATGACAATTAAAACGCTTTATAACAAAAAAGGACCGCTCAAGGCAGTCCTTTTAATTTTATGTAGCTTATTTAATTATTTCGCCCATCATTCCGGGAGTTGCAAAAGCCGCATTTGACTCGTCTGTATCAATGTGCATTGCAAGAGCGTACTTGGGGCTGACTCTTACAACAACATCGCCGAAAACAAGCGAACGACCGTTAGAATTGATTTTAACGGAAACGATTTCCTTATCCTTGAGACCGAACTTCTCGGCATCCTCGGGAGTTGCGTGGATGTGACGCTTTGCAACAATAACGCCCTCACTAAGCTCTACCTCGCCTGCAGGACCTACAAGCTTGCAAGCGCCGCTGCCTGCGATATCGCCCGACTCACGGCAGGGTGCGTTTACACCGATTGAACGTGCATCGGAAGCTGAAAGCTCAACCTGAGTCTCGGGACGAACGGGACCGAGAATTGAAACAGCGGGGAAGCTGCTCTTGGGTCCGATAACCTGAACTCTCTCATTTGAGGCAAACTGACCCGGCTGGGAAAGATCCTTTTTCTTGGTAAGCTCATATCCCTTGCCGAAGAGAGTTTCAAGAACCTCCTGCGTGACATGAACGTGGCGAGCCGATGTTTCGACTAAAACCTGATTTGACATTTTAAACAACCTCACTTTTATTGGTTTCCGCAAATATTATAAGCCAAAAGTTTTTAAATTGCAACAGTTTTTGACTATTCTGTTAAATTGCGTTTTGAGCTATTGATTTAAGGGCAAAAATGAAGTATAATTTAATAAATAGCGAAAAATCAAACTACAAAAGGTGTTCAGATGAAGAAAAAAACATTGAATTCAATCCCGAAGCTACCGACCGCCGTTCAGGTAACATGGTATGTGTGCCGCGGACTTCTTTTCGTATGGGGCGCAGTCATGCTTTTTGCGGGCTATACAACAGAATTTCTCGAAGCTGTTTTTGCGATAATATTTACACATCTGTGGGATCTTTTTCAGCTCCTCGGAGGAAAAACATTTATTACGCTCGTTCCGCACCGTGTTCAGACGATGCTCAATCTTCTGATATGCTTCGGCGTTGTCGTCGGCTCAACGATCAACAAATTCACAACATTTGAGCACATTGACATTCCCGAGCATTTCTTTGCAGGCTATATCGCCGCGGCAGGAAGCTACGAGCTGGCGGTCATAATACAAAGCAGACAGCCTAAGGATAAAAAGCTCAGTCCTGCGCTGGCGGCAATGTTCGGTCTTGCCTTTTCCGTCATGCTGCTGACAGGCTGGGAATTCTACGAGTTTACTATGGACAGGCTTTACGGGCTTAATCTTCAGCGCTCGGGCTTCAACACGGAGGCAGGACTTATCGACACCATGACCGATCTCATTATCGGTGCGGCGGGCGCACTCACGGGAATGTTTATAACGGCATTTTCAAAGGTAGGATTTTTCAAAAAGAAGGGCAAAAAGAAATGAACAAAAATGCTACTAAGATAATTGCGCTTGTTCTTGCGGGGCTCATGATTCTCGGCACTCTGACAGGCATCATTACCACATTGCTCCATTGACAGGAAAACGGTAATTTTGATTAAATAATCAAGAAAGGATAGTGAAAGCATGAAAAACGGAATTAAACGTGTCGGCGCATTGCTTATGATAATTGCGCTGTGCTTTTCGGTTGCTTTTGAAGCGGCGGCCGTCGGCTATCCCGACTACTATCCGAACACTCACAGAAACACGGGCTCACACATTGCTGACCTCATAGGCGTTGCGAAAACTCAGCTCGGTTATACCGAGCTTGACAGCACAGGCGCTCCGATCTCTTCAACAAGCGACGGCGGCTACACAAAATACGGCGCCTCCTTCGGCGAGCCGAACGGTGCATGGTGCGCTTACTTCATCTCATGGTGCGCTTCACAGGCAGGTATCCCCTCCTCTGTTGTGCCGAGACTTGGCAACTGCGTTACTCTTACCGACTGGTATCAGAGCAGGTCAATTTATTATTCACGCTCCTCGGGCTATATTCCGAAGCCGGGTGACATGGTATTCTTCAACTGGAGCGGCGGCTCAAGCGCACAGCATATAGGAATCGTCACGGGTGTTTCGGGAGGCAGTCTCTACACCATTGAGGGTAACACAGACGGCTCGGAGGGCTATATGTGCAACGGCAGAACAAGGGAGCTGAACGCTTCATATGTTCTCGGCTACGGCGTTCCGAAATATAACGACGCTTCAACATATGTAGGCTCTTACGCCTTTGCGGCTTCGGTTTCCTCCTCCGCCGCGTCCCGTTCCAATTCGACCGCATACGGCAGTAACCTCTCCGTAGTCACCACCACGGCAACGGGTATAACCTGCAACGATGCAACGCTCAACGGCTCAATAAAAAACACGGGCGGCAACTATGTTTCCGCGGCAGGCTTTTACTTCGGCGCAGACAAGAACGATCTCACCAAATACCCCGTTGTTTCGGGCTCTTCAAGCAAGGAAATTCCGCTCAGCATGAGCGTTGCGAAAAAGTTCGGCAAGCTCAAGCCGAAAACCACCTACTATTACAGAGCGTATGCCACGATAAGCGGCAATCTATATACAGGCCCAATGTATGCCGTTGTAACGGTCAGCGACGTTCCTCAGCAGCTTGTTTTAAGCGAAAGCTCAGTCAATGTCGGCATAGGTCAGACTGCTGAGATCATGTGGGCACAGCTCCCCGTGGGTTCGACCGATAAGGGCGTTACATGGACCTCCTCCGACACGGGAATTGCGGTAATCAGCAATACCGGCATCATCACGGGCATGGGCTACGGCAAGGTTACTCTCACGGCAACGACCAATTACGGCTCTGCTTTTGCAACGCTTGACGTCAATGTTCTCATCGGCAAGCCTCAGAACATAAGGCTGACGAACCTTGCAAAGGACGAAATCGGGATCAGCTGGGATAAGGTTGATAAGGCAAAGGGCTATATAATCTACCGCTGTGAGACCTCGGACGGTAAGTTTAAGGAACACAAAAAGCTTGACGGCAGCACAACAAGCTACGTTGATAAGGACGTCAAGGAAGGTCAGAGATACTATTACAAGCTCAAAACGCTTGCCGACAAGGAAAAATATGACAGCGACATCACCGAAATAATGTACATCACAGCGAAGCTCCCCGCCCCCACAATCAGCAAGGCTAAGAACGACAGAAACGGCTTTGCAAACCTCACATGGAGCAAGATCGACGGAGCGGAGAAATATGTGATTTACCGTTCAAGAACAGCTGACGGCGTTTATGTTGCGATCAGCGATGTAAGAGGCACAAGCTTTACCGATTTTTCGGCAAAGCAGTCAGGCGAATATTTCTATAAGGTTGTCGCCTACGCAGCCAACGAAAAAGCTACCAGCTCGTTTTCGGAGGTCGCTTCGGTAACGGTCACGGGAGCGTATGCCGACGAAAACGAAATTGAAACTGTGAGAACGCTTGAACGTCAGCGTGAAAAGCAATTTGACGAAAAAAATGTTTTCACAAGCAAAACAGGCTTGCTAAACATAATATAAAGCTGATCGACAGTACCCTTTTCGGTGCTGTCGATTTATTTTTAATGTTGCTTTTAACGAATGATTATTATATAATTGTATCATTAAAGCACGGAGGAAAACGGAATCATGCTCAGACTTGTAACAGGACGGATAGGATGCGGCAAAACCACACGCATTTATTTGGAAATTCGCAAAAGGATAGAACAGGGCGGCGAGGTCATTCTCATCGTCCCTGAGCAGTATTCCTTCCACACGGAGAAGAAGATGCTTGAGCTTCTCGGCGCTCAGGGTGCCGACAGAGTCAATGTTGTCAGCTTCTCCTTCCTTGCAAAAAATCTTTTAAAAAAATACGGTCTTTCTTCAAAGAAAGAGCTTGACGACAGTACCCGTGCCATGCTGATGAGCGTTGCACTTTGCGAAACAGGCGACCGTCTGCAGGTATACTCGCGTCACAGATACAGCCCTGCCGTCATATTGCAGATGCTCAAAACACTTAAAGATTTCCGCCAGTGCTCAATCACCCCCGAAAGACTTGAGAAAACCTCACACAGGCTGAAGCCCTCTTTGCTGAAAGATAAGCTTGATGAAATACTGCTTATCGACAGAGTCTATACCGCGCTGGTTGAGCAGAATTTTTTTGATGACGAATGTGCTCTTGATATTCTCTGCCATGTTCTTGATGAGCACAGGGATTTTGAAGGTGCGAATGTTTTTGTTGACGGCTTCCGTGGCTTTACGTCGCAGGAATATGCTGTGCTTGAAAAAATAATGAAACAATCCAACGAGGTTTGGATAACCGTTTGCACGGACAAGACAGCCGACGAATTCGGTGTTTTTGCCCACACGCAAAGGACAAAAAGAAAGCTGATCAGCAGAGCGCAGGCATGCGGAGTTGATATTGCCGCACCCGTGCATCTCACACGAGCGGATAACATTGACCCCGAGCTTGACACGCTCGAAAAAGGACTTTATGCAGGAGGAGCGGAAGCTTACGAGGGTAAAACGGAGAAAATCATTCTTTGCTCCGCCGAGGATTTTGAGAGCGAATGTGAGTTTGTTGCCTGCACAATAAAAAGGCTTTTGAGAACAGAAAACATTCGGTGCCGCGATATTGCCGTTATTTCACGAAGCGAAAGCAATTATTCGCGCCGTATACGTTCCGCTCTTGCAAAAAACGGAGTGCCCGTCTTTGAGGACAAGCGTCAGCCGATAACCTCCGAGCCGCTTATCGAATTTGTCAGAAGCGCTGTTGAGATCGGCACCGTCGGGTTCACAACGGACGCTCTGATGAGACTTGCCAAAACAGGTCTTACAGATCTTAACACAGAGGAAATAGCCTCACTCGAAAACTATGCACTGCTCTGGCAGATAAACGGTTCAAAATGGCTCAGCGAATGGACGGCGCATCCGAACGGACTGGGTGAAAAAATGCTTGAACAGCATATCACCGAGCTGAACAGAATAAATGAAATCAGAGTTCGCCTTGTTGCTCCGCTGCAAAAATTCAGAAAGAAGATGAAGGAATTTACTTCTCTTGAGGCGGCGCAGGCAATATATGCTCTGCTTACAGAGATGAATGTTGCCGAAAATCTCAAGGCTCTTGCCGTACGTCTCAGTGAACGTTCTCAGCCTGAGCTTGCCGCCGAGCAGGACAGGATATGGTCGCTTCTCATGGAGATGCTTGATAAAATTGCCGATTCGCTCAGCGGAATAGCTCTCACTCCGTCACGGTTCAGAGAGCTGTTTGACCTCCTCATTTCAACCTATTCTGTCGGCAATCTTCCCCAGGGGCTTGACGAGATCACGATCGGCAGTGCAGACAGAGTTAAGACCTCTGCACCGAAGGTCGTTTTTGCCGTCGGAATGAATGACGGCGTATTTCCGATGCTTCCAACCTCAAACGGGATTTTTTCTGAGAATGAGCGCCGCGAGCTTGCCGAATTTGATTTAAAGACAGATGACAGCTTTGAAGAAAAAATGATGGAGGAGCGCTTCATCGCTTACAATACCCTTTGCTCAGCTTCTGACCGGCTTTATGTTACATATCTGCGAAAGGATATCAACGGCGCACAGGTTTCCCCCTCCGAAATCGTTATACAGATTAAAAAGCTCTTTCCGAATCTTATGACAATTGACACGGCGGATACGGACGATCTTGACCGTATAGAGAGCCGAGAGGGCGCATTTGACGTTATGGCGGAGCTTACTCAGGAAAAAGGGACGCTCTACAGCACTCTGCGGGAATATTTTGAAACGGCTGAGGGCTATTCCGACCGTCTCAGTGCGCTTGACAGAAGCATCAGCAAATCGGAATTTAAAATCAGCGACGGAAAAATTGCAACGGAGCTTTTCGGCCAAGATATGTATATGTCCGCTTCAAGGACGGAGGTCTATCACAAATGCCCGTTTGAATATTTCTGCAAATACGGACTTAATGCTCAGCCGAGGAAAACCGCCGAGCTTGACCCTATGCAAAGGGGCACCGCGATACACTATATACTCGAAAAATTGATATCAGCCTATGGAAGCGACGGCCTTTGCGCAATGGAAAAGGCGGAGCGCGACAAGCTGGTAACGGATATACTAAAGGAATATTATAACGAAAATCTGACCTCAGGCGAGGAGATGGGAGAAAGGTTCAGCTACCTTTTCGAACAGCTTGCTCTGACGGTCTGCGAGGTCGTTGACAGGCTCGTTGCAGAGTTCAGAAACAGCAGCTTTGTGCCCGTTGCGTTCGAATTGAAAATTGACAAGGACGGCGAGGTTGATACCTATGAACTTCCCCTGCCCGACGGCGGAACGCTGAAGCTTAAAGGCTCGGTTGACCGTGTTGATGTTGCAGAGCAGGATGGCACAAGCTACGTCAGGGTCGTCGATTACAAATCCGGCGGCAAAAAATTCAACCTCAATGAGGTATTTCACGGGCTTAATATGCAGATGCTTATTTATCTCTTTGCCATATGGAAAAACGGTTTCCGCGATTATAAAAACATTACCCCCGCAGGAATTCTTTATATGCCCGTCAATGCTCCTATAGTTGACGCGGAGCGTGGCGAGGACGAGAATTCGATTGCTTCAAAGAAGCTCAAGGATTCAAAAATGAACGGCATGGTGCTTGATGACAGCCGTGTTATATACATGATGGACAACAGCGGAAACGGATTGTTTTTACCCGCGTCAATCAAGAAGGATCACACGACCTCGGGCACGCTTATTTCAATTAAGCAGATGGGTCTGTTGATGAAAAAATGTGAAAAAATACTCGTTCAAATGGCGACTGATCTTCATAACGGTGTAATTCATGTTATGCCGACACATTCGGCGGCAAGCAAAAGCCCCTACTCGGATGTTTGCAAATTCTGCGACTACAGGGAGGTCTGCCATGTTGACGAAAATACGCCGACAAGAGAAATTGAAAAGGTCGAGCATGCCGAAAGTCTTATAAATCTGGGAGGTGACGGAGATGCCTGAATGGACAAAAGAACAGCAAAAAGCGATTGATTCAAGGGACGGCTCTATTCTTGTTTCCGCCGCCGCAGGCTCAGGCAAAACCGCAGTCCTGGTTCAGAGAGTTATCGAAAGACTGACGGACAGTGAAAATCCGTGCCCTGCCGACCGCCTGCTCATAGTTACCTTTACCAGAGCGGCAACAGCACAGATGAAGGACAGAATATATCGTGCTTTGACAGCCGAAATCGACAAGGACCCGGAAAATGAGCTTCTGAAAAAGCAGGCTCTTTTACTCCCATTTGCGAAGATCAGCACAATAGACGGCTTTTGCAACGATATTGTGCGTGAGAATTTTCATGATATTGACATTGCCCCCGACTTCGGAATACTCGACAATTCACAGCTCATGCTCATGTGCGACGACGCTGTTTCCGCAGTTATGGACGAGCTTTATAAAGAAAAATCAAAGGAATTTACCGAGCTTGTCGGAATAATGGCTAACGGCACCGATGACAGCGCACTCACGGGACTTATCTGCAAGCTGTATGACGATTCAATGGCATTTGCGCGTCCCGATGCTTTCCTTGACGGACTGCTTGATGCCTACCGCTCGGATATGCCGCTTCGCGATATGCAGTGGGGCAAAATGATAATCGGCTATGCGGAAGATGCAATCGGTTATTGCCGCCTGATATGCGAAAAAATGAACGAAGCCTGCCTTGAGGATGAGGTCGTCGGCGAAAGATACGGCGCAGGAATCGCCTCAACAGCCTCCATGTTTGCAAGCCTTGCCGAAACGGTAAGGACAGGCTCATGGGATGAAATAAGAGAAGCTGTATGCTCTTCCTCGGTCAGCAGCTTCGGACGTCTGCCGAACAAGTATTCGTCCGCTCAGTCCGAATCGGTAAAGGCGCAGAAGGCTGTTCTCGCCGATCAGTTAAAAAAGCTTGCCGCACTTTTCTGCGTATCAGAGGACGAAAACAGAGAAGATATGGAATTTCTGCGTCCCATCGCCGAAAAGCTGATTGAAGCCGTAAAAAGATACGGAAAAATTCTTGATGAAGAAAAGAAAAAAGCCAACAGCTATAATTTTTCGGATATATGCCACTTTGCACTGAGACTGCTTGTCAGCTTTGACGAGAACGGAAACGCAACCCGAACCGCCCTGGCGCAGAAGCTCGCCGACAGCTTTGAAGAGATTCTCGTCGATGAATACCAGGATGTCAACGATTTGCAGAACACTCTTTTCAAAGCGGTATCAAGAGACGGAAGCAATATGTTCACCGTCGGCGACGTCAAGCAGAGCATCTACCGATTCAGACAGGCTATGCCCGAGATCTTTCTCTCGCAGAGAGACGCGCTTGACGATTTTGAGGGTAATAATTATCCTGCAAAAATTACGCTTGACCGCAATTTCCGAAGCCGATCGGGCGTTACGGAGAATATAAACTTTCTATTTTCTCAGATAATGTCGCGTCAAATGGGTTCTGTTGACTACAACGAGAACGAATATCTTGTTGCGGCAGCTGACTACGAGGACTGCGACTTTCCCGAGGCCGAAATGTATGTCATCGGCGGCATGGAGGAAAAGGTCGTCAGAGAAACCGAGGCACAGTTCATAGCCGAAAAAATAAACGAAATTATTGCAAGCGGGATGAAGGTCAGGGACAAGGACGGTTACAGAAAGGCTTCCTACCGTGATTTTTGTATTCTTCTGCGTGCGGCAGGCGGAGGAAAAGCCGAAGCCTATGAAAAGGTGCTTGCAGAAAATCTCATTCCCGCATATATTGAAAGCAAGTCGGGATTTTTTGCATCTCCCGAAATCAGCACAATGCTCAGCCTGATGAGAGTTACCGACAACCCGATTCAGGACGTGCCGTTGCTTGCAGTTTTGTTGTCGCCGATTTTCGGCTTCATCCCCGATGAATTGGCACAAATGAGAATCAACGAGCGTAAAAAGCCTATTTATCATTGCATAAGGAAAGCGGCTGACGGCGGCGATAAGAAAAGTCTTGCCTTCCTTGAAAAAATCGAGGAACTTCGCATGCTCAGCGCCACCCTCACCTGCGACCGCTTTGTGGAGGAAATGTACGAAAGAACAGGCTGTAAGGCAATCGCTTCAGCACTGCCGAACGGCTCCGCACGCAAAGCAAACCTCAACATGCTTGTTGACTATGCCAAGAAATATGAGGAATCGGGCAAGCGCGGTCTTTCGGGCTTCATCCGCTTTATTGACAGGATTCAGCGCAGGAACAGCGACCTTGAAGCAGCCGCAGACGTGTCCGAAGCCGCCGACGTTGTACATATTATGACGATCCACAAGAGTAAGGGTCTCGAATTTCCCGTGTGTATTCTCGCAGACCTCAGCTCGGGCTTTAACGACGATTCATCAAAGGGTGTTGCGGCATATCACCCCGATATGGGCATCTGCTTTGACCGCCGCGATTCCATACGCAAGTGCAAATACCCAACAGTCGGCAAAAAGGCAATAGGTATTGCCGAAAAGATTTCTGGACGCTCCGAGGAACTGAGAGTTCTCTATGTTGCCATGACAAGAGCCGAGGAAAGGCTCATCTGCGTTACAAGATACAACAATCCCGAGAAAAAGCTTGCCGCAATAACGGGCGAGATCGGCAAGGATAAGCTCATCATGCCCTTTGCCCTTCTCTCCAAAAGCTCAATGGCGGACTGGCTTCTGCTCGGTTTTATACGCCATCCCGATGCCGCGCCGCTCTGGGGAAAGAACTCCCCTGTCAGCCTGACAGCAACAAAAAAAATGCACTTTGAAATTGTAAACGAGCTTCTTAAGCCTCTCGCATTTGCAAAGGAGAACGAGAAGTACAAGGCAGACCCCGTTCTGCTCAGCGAAATAAAAAAACGCGCAGAGTATATCTATCCCTACTCAGCTCTTGGCGGTATCATGGCAAAGATTGCGCCCTCCGATCTCGAAGCGGGCGAATTCTCGGTTGAATACTTTGCCGCCGAAAAGCCGCAGTTTTTGAGCAAGAGCGGAATGAATCCTGCCGGCAGAGGTACCGCAACGCATAAATTCATGGAGTTCTTTGACTATTCGGCTGAGAATTTTGATGTTGACGGACAAATCGAGCGCATGGTAGGCGAGCATCACCTGACCGAGGATGAGGCAAATATCCTTGAGCGAGATAAGCTCAAAAATTTCTTCCGCTCGGACATTGCTCAGAGAATCAAAGGTTCTCCGCTTCTTCTGCGTGAGAAGAAGGTCACCGTAGGCATCCGTGCAGGCGACATCTATCCCGATATTGCCGAGAATGCTGCCGATGAGATCATCGTTGTCCAGGGCTATGTTGACTGCGCATTTGAAGAAAACGGCGGACTGATGATAGTTGATTACAAGACCGACAGGCGCGCGGACGAGGAAACGCTGAAAAGCCGCTACCGCAGTCAGCTGAAAATGTATGAGCACGCACTGCATGAGTGCACGGGCAAGCATGTTATAGGCACAATTATTTATTCTTTTGAGCTTGGCAAAGCAATTGATTTAGATTAAAAAAGGTGACTGTTCAAATTGAGCAGTCACCTTTTTATTATTATATTATGATTATGGATCGAAGAAACCGATAATTGCGATACCTGCAACGGTTATTGCAATGCATATGTAATGCTTCCACGAAAGTCTTTCCTTAAGGAAAATTCTGCTCCAAATGACCGAAACGGCACAGTAGGAGGAGATGATCGGAGCGGAAAGAGCGACATGCTCCTGATCCGCAAGAGCATAAATATATGCAAGCTGACCCACCGTTTCAAATGCGGCGCCGACATATTTCGGGACTTCCTTTTTCGGGAAGAATTTGTCCTTTTTAATAAACTTGACATAGATAAAGCAAACTATTCCGAAAAGAAGGAATGTAAGCTCATATGACGTGTTCGCGGCATCTTCATCAAGCCTTTCGAGAACAAGGCTGTCGGCAAACGTTCCGAGAGCGTCAAGCAAGCAATAAATTATCGGGATAAGAATTGCAATAACGCTTTTCGCATACTTGTAGTTGCCCTTGCTCTGGCGCGCCGCTCTGAGGTCGTCATCCTCGGTCATTTCTGCAATTCCGAGTCCGACAACACCGACAACCACGAGAGCGATCGCTATATACTGCGCTCTTACGAGAGTTGCCATTCCTGCGATTATGCAGATAATCGAAACAATCGCACCTGAGGTATTGCATATCGGTGAAGAAATCGAAAGCTCAATATATCTGAGTCCGACATAGCCTATCGTCATTGACGAGATGTAAAGCAAGGATACAGGAAGATATGTGAGCATCGTCTGGAACGAAAATTCTACGTCCGTGAAAATCAGAGTGTATGCGGCATGCAGACCCATAACTACACCGACCGCCGTATCCATTTTAAGTGCGCTGTGCTTGTCCTTTGAGTCGGCACATCCCATTTTCGAGAACAGATCCGAGAAGCTCCAACAGCAAAGAGTGACTATTGAAAATATAAACCATTTCATAAATTTTAACCTCAATAAACCAATTTTTTCTCAACATAAAGCGTTTCATCGGCAAGGCTGATCCTGCCAAGTCCGAGAAACTTCTTTTCGGGTGAATAAACGCGGCAGAAGCCGTCGGTTTTTTCGCCCTTAATTCTCTTGAGGTCAAGCTCTCCGCCGTTTCCGAATCTGACAGATTGCTTTTCGCTGACGCTGACGGCAGGATAGCACCGAAGCATTTCATCGCACGGAGTAATCAGCTCATCAATTCGTCCTTCGTCTGCGAACCGCTGAACCTTTTCAAGCGTAACGGTTCTGTCAATCGAAATTCCGTTGGCTTCAATTCGCCGCAGTGCGGTTATCGTCGCGCCGCAGCCAAGCTCAGAACCGATGTCTGAGGCAAGAGAGCGGATATATGTTCCTGCACTGCACGAGACCTCAATTTCAAACTCATTGTTGATATCGGGCACGTCGAGAAGCTTTATATAGTGAATAACCACATTTCTCGCTTCTCTTTCTATTACGATGCCCTGACGGGCAAGCTTATACAATCTGACGCCGTCCTTTGAAACAGCGGAATACATCGGAGGAAGCTGACTTATAGAGCCGACATAGCGGTTAATCACTTCATTGAGCCTATCGACACTCACATTGACAGGATTCCTTTCAAGCACATTTCCCGTAATATCAAGCGTATCCGTAACCGTGCCGAGCAAAATTTTAGCGCGGTATGCCTTATCGTGCGTGGGCAGGTATTGAGAAAACCTCGTTGCGCCGCCGAGCATAATCGGAAGCACACCCGTCGCCATTGGATCAAGGGTACCTGTGTGGCCTGTTTTCCCGATTTCGAGTATTCTTTTTATTCTGTTTGCCGCAACAAACGAGGTGATCCCCTCGGGTTTGTCCAGGAAAATAAAGCCGACCAATTTCTTCCCTCCGTGGCGGTATAATACCGTTAATATACAACGTCAAATTATACAATATGAACGCAAAAATGTCAAACAAAACTCTGTTCAGAAAAGCCTAAATCAGAGATTTATTGTCGCTTTTTGTGCAAATAAAATATTCTTATTAACATTCACACCAAAGTAATTGTAAAAACAACCAAATTTACTCCATGTAATTTGTAACAATCTTCAAAAATCATGAAAACCGTACATTTTTTGTTGACAATAATTCACTAATGGGATATTATATAAATGTATCTTAAGTCCTGTGAGGTGTGCGTATGAGCCGAATTCCGATAAATTCGGATATAGTTTATGCGGCACGTTACGGCGATAAAGCAGCAATGAATGAACTGATTTCATCTCTTGCTCCGACTGTTGAAAGCATTGCTTCGGGCTATGTCGGACGTTGTCCGATGACCCGCAGTGACTTGATTCAGGAGGGAATGATAGGTCTTCTCGGTTCTGTCTACGGTTACGACCCTGATGAGGGCGTGAGGTTTGAAACCTATGCAACGGTTTGTATTTCCAATCGCATCAAAAGCGCCGTGCGCAATCAGCTGCGGAGCAAGCATATACCGCTCAACGGCTATGTTGATATTGACGAGGTCGATATCAGCGACGATATGTACGATCCGCAAACGATTGTCGATATGCAGGAACGTTTTAACGATCTCAGCGAGAGCATTGAGAAACAGCTGACGGGTCTTGAAAAAGACGTGCTGAGGCTCCATATCGGAGGTCATAATTACAGTTCTATTGCCGAAATGCTTTCGATAAGCGTCAAAAGTGTTGACAATGCTTTGCAAAGGGCAAGAAAAAAGCTCAAGGAAAAATGATACCCTATATGCCTGCGCTGTACATAACGTTTTAGGACGTGCGCAGAGCGTAAATAAAATTATTTAGCGAGGTTGAAAATCATGTACGAAGACAAGACGTTGGTATGTAAGGATTGCGGTCAGGAGTTTACTTTCACCGCCGGCGAGCAGGAGTTCTACGCTGAAAAAGGCTTTGTAAACGAGCCCCAGCGCTGCAAGGCTTGCCGTGACGCAAGAAAGAACGCTGCCAGAGGCGAGCGCGAAATGTTCGAGGCAACATGCGCAAACTGCGGCGGAGTTGCTAAGGTTCCTTTCCGTCCAAGAGAAGACCGTCCTGTATATTGCAGCGAGTGCTTTGCAAAGATGAAGGAAGAGGCATAAAGTCTAACTGAAAATCTGAAGAGCTGTATCATAGTCCGTTGCTCGGGCAATGATACAGTTCTTTTTTTGATATGCCGATACTCAATCGTTATTTTCGGAAAAGCCCTTCAGAAAATCGTCAACATCAAAATCACCGTCATCAGTTGCTTCTTCAACAGGCTCCTGCTTTTTCGGCGGATTATAATGATGCTTCGGCTTTCCGAAGTCCTTGAGGAAATCATCAATCTCCTCATCGGACAGCTCACCGTTATGAGATTTTTCTGCTTTTCTTGACGCGTCAACAGCCTCACTGACAATCGTTTTGAACTGACTCGGGCTGATCTTCTCCGTGTTCTTTATTATGTCGCCCGTGTAGACAGGCTCAGGCGGCTTCCTGCTCTCGGAATGTCTGTGATGCGATTCCTCGCGCGATTCATGCTGTATTCTGTGATGCGGCTCGGAGTAACGATGCTCGTCGGTTTTGGAAGTCTCATTTATTTCGGCTTGGTCCGAAGTCTCGCTATTCTGCCGGTTATTGAACAATCCGTTTGTAAAATATGATTTATAAAGGCAGTAAATGCAAACCATCGCGAAAGAAAGCCCCTGCACTCCAAGCATGTGAAGCATAAACATCCATTTAATGCTCGGATCAATTATGTGAACACAGTTTGCAAGGAATATATAAAAGAAGTTATCAACGATCGGCAGATATGTTGAACCGCCGACTTTTGCCAGCATTCCCCATTTGATACCTGTCATGATCTCGTGAACAATATAAAAAACAATTACGAATCCCGCCATTCTGACTATCTCGTATCCGTAATAGTCCTGAGTGAAGTTTCTTATAAGCTTCAGCATCATAAATGAGGTATACAAAAGCGCCTGAAAAACATTTGCACTCCAAAACGACATCTGCTTTTTAAATTTATGCAAAAGGAATCCGCGGAAAAACATTTCCTTGAAGCAGGAGGCAAACAGCGCCGTAAAGAAATAAATCAGTGTGCAGATACCGAGTGAGAAAAATTTTCCTCCGACATCATAGCTCATGTTCGGCGGATAAAATTCGCTAACAATTGCCAAAGGTGAATAAAACTTAAAAAATATTATTTCAACAACCGAAACGCAGACGAACGGAACTATGGAAAAAACCGAGCCGAGAAGCAGTGCCTTTTTTATCGGCTTTTTTCCCTTGACGATTCCGTAAGTGTTTATATGCTCCTTTTTGAAAAATATGAGCATGAAAATAATAACGAAGCTCAGAAAACGCGAATAAAAATTATCGCCGAGAATCGTAAGATCGGACTTAATAAAGAAAACGTCAATGCCGAATAAAACAAGCATCACCAAGAACATGGACAACGCCTCGGGTATCGCTTTTCCCTTTGGATCGCTCATTCTTTCACCCCTCACTCAGAATTTTTGAATTATTATAACACGAAGCGGACTATTTGGCAATATTGCAGTAAAAATTTGATTCCCACGCGGGAACATACGGACTGTGCGCAAAGTGAATACTGTAATTCGGACAAAGCTCATTAATTTTCAGCGGCAAACGGAACATATCGCTGTTGCGGTGATATGCGCAGACATAGAGCCTCGGGCGATATCGTCTTATCGTTCCCCTTGCACCGTCAAGCGCCTTTTCCTCACTGCCCTCAATATCCATTTTCAGCAAGGTTATCTCTCTTCCGTTCAAAATATTATCGACGCTGTCTGCCTGAATTTCAATTTTTCCCGTGGCAGAAAGCTTTGAGTTCCTCCCCTTTTTCTTTTCAAAAAAGAGGGTTTCCTTTTTGTCCCATGCAGCAAGATTGAACCGCTCGATTTTTGAAAGCGCAGACGTTTTATCGCAGAGCTTTTTGTAATTTTTTGCGTCGGCCTCAACGGCATATATTTTCCGATAAGAGCTGTCGGTTGCAGAGAGAAATTCTCTCACAGTATCTCCGTCATATGCGCCGAGATCCATCAGAATTTCATCACTGCTCGGGCAAAGATATTCGGAATAAATATCCTCTTTTTTCATCTCGCACTTAAAAAGGTATTCCGTTCTTCCGCTTACCTTAAAATTGAGAATATCCATAAAGCTTTGCCGCGATTTTTCATCGCTCAGAAGCGAAAATGCTTCGTCAAATTCCCTGTCATGCTCTTCAATATACTCCCTTGAAAACGTACCGTCTCCGACAACAGGAACATCGGGAAAATAAAGCGTATGTTCTTTTGAAAGCTCCTTAACTCTTGCAAGCATTTTTTCATCATGAACAGCGAATGCCATTACGATTACAAAGTCGCTGTATTTTTCGCAGATCTCGGAATATTTCAGAACCCTTTTGCCGTGAAAAAAATGTCCTCTGACAAATTCATCGCTCGCAAAAAAATCCGCTGTCTCTATACCGAGCTTTTCAAGCCGCTGTGTAATCATATCCGCGCCGTTCCCCATGCCGTAAATCACGATCGGCAGATCTGTTTCCTTGAGCGAATCCCAAACGTTTTTTTCGTGAATTTTTTCAATCATTATTTCACCGCTTTCTATTGCTTAATCGGCTTGTTTTATGATATACTAAATTGATAAAATAATCAAGGCTGTGATGAAGTGAATTTTATTTTTAACGACATTAAAATAGTTGTCAACGGCGAAGTCGAAAAATCCGCCGCCGCACTTTTTTCGGAAGAGATTGAAATAAGAACAGGTAAAAAGCCTACCGTTTCCGATAAAAAAATAGGCGAATGTTACGTTGAGCTCAAAATCAACAACAAGAGCGAAAGCGAGGACTTTTCCGTTGAGCATGACGGAAGAAAAATCACAATCACGGCGCACCGTCTGCGCGGTCTTATTTACGGCTACTCCGTCTTTCTCAGAAAATGCACCGTACAAAACGGCGAGCTTATCCTCACAAAGGATATAAGCGACGATTATTCTCCATATATGCCCGTGAGAGGTCATCAGCTCAGCTATACGGACATGAACAATACCTATGAAACATGGGACGAGAAGCAGTATGAGCGTTATATACGCGACCTGATGATGTTCGGAACAAACACTGTCGAAGCCTGCCTTGGCGACGATGAAAAGCACACGGACCTGATGAAATACAGCTTTGAAGAAATCACAAAAATTAAGTCGCAGATCTGCGAAAGGCTTGACATAGATTTTTCAATCTTCTGCGCATATGCAAAAAGACTTTCCGACCGGGAAAGCAGCGATTATTTCTGCGGCTGTTGCCAAGGAATTCCGAAGTTTAATTTTTATTTTCCTCCCGGAGGAGACCCCGGCGATTTACAGGCTGAGGATTTTTTTGTCCGCTGTAAAAAAATAAAAAAAGATCTGCAAAAGGAATTTCCGAACATTCAGCTTTGGCCGTCTGCACAGGCTCCGCATCAGTATGCCGACTGGGGCGAACGCTTTATAAAAGAAATGGCAAAAATGCCCGAGGAGATTGACGGACTGATTTACGGACCCAATCACCCGTTCACGCTTGATGAAATGCGCCGTGCGATCGACTTAAAATATCCGATCAGATACTATCCCGATATCTGCCACAACGTCCGCTGTGAAATTCCTGTTCACTTTGACCGTGACGACTGGCACTATGCCTATGCCGCAACGCTCAGCCGTGAGGCATGCAATCCGCGTCCGAGCGAATACAGGCTCGTTCACCGTCTGACAAAGCAATACGTCTGCGGCAGTGTTTCCTACTCCGAGGGAGTCAGCGATGATGTGAACAAATTCGTTTTCAGCGCGCTGGATTTTGACCCCGATGCGGATCTCCGTGAGGTTCTTAGAGACTATGCACGTTCATTCTTTTTCGGTGAAAGCTGCGAAAAAATTGTTGATGTGATTTTCGGAATGGAGCAAAGCTGGAACGGCGATCCTGCCGAGAATTCGTCGGTTGAAAATGTTTATAATGCGCTCCTTGAAATGAAATCGGGTAAGCTCATGAAAAACTGGCGATATGTTCTATTTCTTTTCAGGGCGAGCTGTGACAAAATCGTTCGCGACAGAAGAATTTTTGAGCTTGATTTAATTGACCGTGCCAAAACGCAGATCAGAAAAGGAAATATTAAATTTGCAAAAGAAATTCTTTCGACAGGTTTTGACAAGGAATATAAGAATTTACGCGCAGAATTATTCAGCCTTGCCGAGAAGCTTTTCGAGCTCATCGGTATGCAGCTTGACGTTGAGCATTTCGGCGGAATGAACGTTGAAAGGGGCTGTGTTCTCGATACTATCGACATGCCCGTGACGGACAGAAAGTATCTTCTGAATCAAATTGCGAATCACCCGAGCAAAGATTATCTTGTTGAAATAATTGACAGAAACAAGGTCGCAAAGGACGAGTATTATTTCTCCTTTGCCGAGCATGGCTTTGAGGTCTGCGGAAAGCAGAAGGGCGAATTCTACATGAATTTCCGCGGCGACGACAATGCTGACGCAATGCTCCCGATGTGCATGACTAAGGTCTACGACCATTTCAATTTTGATTGCAGGGTTGCGGGTCTGACGGGCGGCGATTACGAGCTGAGGGTTACATATAAATCACGGCCAAACGATAAAATAAATCATCATAAGGTCACGGTAAACGGCAACGTTATCCACGACGGTGCACAGTTCGGCGGCCGCCGCGACGGGGATTACGAAAAGAAATTCCTTGCCGACGGATATCAAAGCATCGTTTATGATGTGCCGAAAAAATATCTTCAGAACGGCTGTGCCGAGCTTGAAATTACAGAGCCGCTTGACGGCTTCATGATAAGCGAATTCCGCTTTACGAAAAAGAGGTGATCCGATGCCTAAATTCAGTGTGCTGATAACGGTTTACAACAGTGAAAAATATCTTGCCGAATGTCTTGACTCCGTAGCGAGGCAAACCTACCGCGACTTTGAAATAGTTATAGTCGATGACGGCTCAACCGATTCAAGCGGAGCAATTTGCGACCGTTATGCCGAGAAGGACGGCAGGATCAAGGTTATCCATAAAAAGAATCACGGTGTAAACCGTGCGCGCAGAACAGCCTTTGAAAACTCAACTGGAGAATACATTCTCACGGTTGACTGCGACGATATAATCGACCCCGATCTCATCGAAACGGTAGATGAAATCATTGACAAATACAACTGCGACCTTGTCATGTTTGACCTCGCAATTTTCGACGATAAGACAGGAGCGGTAACCGTTAAAAAAATGGCTGAGGAAAGCCGCTTTTACGATGATAAGAACAAGAAAGAGCTGTACCTTATTCTGCTGAACAGATGCATGAATTCTCTCTGCTCAAAATGCTGCAGTCGCGAGAATTACGGCAAAGCATTTGAATATCTGCAATACAAAAAGATGTGTCACGGCGAGGACTGGTTCCAATCGGCGGTTCAGGTCTGCGGAATGAAACGAGGATACTATATTCAAAAGCCGATGTATCATTACCGAAATATCGTCACAAGTCTTTCGCACAATTATGACACGGATTCGCTCAGAATGAATTCGGATTCAATTTTTGACGTTAAAAAAATGATTGAGGACGATGGATATTTTGACGCCGATGTTGAAGCCATGTGGAAAGCCTATGCAAGAAAGGTAGTCAACACCCTTTTGCTTGCCGTTTCGGATTCCGAGATGAGCACGAAAGAAAAAATCGGCACGCTGAAAAGCGTAGCCGATACCGAGATTTATAAAATTGCCATTGAAAAGGATGCAGATTACGGTTCATCAAAACCGACTGTTCTGAAATTTCGTCTGTTAAAATACGAAATGTACAGATTGCTTTTTGCGCTGATGAAAAGCAGAAGGTCATGATTTTTGCAAGTCCTTATCCACATGGATAAGAACTGCAAGCGAGGCAACAAATGTGATGATATCCGCTATTGCCATGAACCAAAGCAGTCCGTCAAGCCCGAACCGAATCGGGAGCAGAAGCACAAGACCAACTCCGCAAACAATTTCCCTGAGCAATGAAAGCGCGGTAGATGTTCCTGCCTTGCCGAGGGATTGAAGAAAAATCGTAACGCCCTTGTTGACGCATGAGAGAATTGTTGCACAAAGGATTATGCGAATAGCCTTTATTGCAAACTGTGTGTAATAAACGCTCTCGTTTCCCGCTCCGAAAATGCCGATAAGCTGAGTCGGAAAAAGCTCAAAAATAATTGTAGCAACAAGGCCTGCGGCGGCCTCTGCAAGCATAAGCAAGCGCATAAGCTCACTCACTCTATCCTTACGACCTGCGCCGAGATTGAAGCCTACAATTGGAATACAGCCTGCGGACATACCGATTGCAATAGACATAATTATTTGGAAAAATTTAAGAACAATGCCGATGACTGCCGTCGGTATCTGGGCGTACTCGTTCTGTCCGAAAATCGGATCGAGTGCGCCGTATTTTTTGCACATGTTAAGCACCGCCGCCATTGAAAAAACGATGGAGATCTGAGCAAGAAAGCTTGAGGCACCGAGCGGAATAACCTTAAATATTACCGATTTATCGGGAATAAAGCTTGCCTTGCAAAGTCTGACGCTTTTCATTTTAAAAAGATAAACAAGCGAGAATATAGCTGAAAAAATCTGACCGATTACGGTTGCGACTGCCGCGTCCATCATACCCCAATTAAATTTAAATATGAATATCGGATCAAGAATACAGTTGATATTTTTGACATTAACTCTGTTTTCAAGTCCATATCTCATTGTAAAACAAAAAAGACACCAAATCGGTGTCTTGTTTATTCTTGGAGCGGATGACGGGGCTCGCTCGGCTGCGCTCCCGCTTGCCGACACGCCCACGGTCTTTCAAACAGTTCACCGGACTGTTTGAATTCGCCTGCGGCGAACCGACCTTTTCGAGCCCACCCCATTGTAAAACAAAAAGGACACCAAAACGGTGTCCTTTTATTTTGGAGCGGATGACGGGGCTCGCTCGGCTGCGCTCCCGCTTGCCGACACGCCCACGGTCTTTCAAACAGTTCACCGGACTGTTTGAATTCGCCTGCGGCGAACCGACCTTTTCGAGCCCACCCCATTGTAAAACAAAAAGGACACCAAAACGGTGTCCTTTTATTTTGGAGCGGATGACGGGGCTCGAACCCGCTACCTCCACCTTGGCAAGGTGGCGCTCTACCAGATGAGCTACATCCGCAAATGGTGCCTTCGGTCGGAATCGAACCAACGACACGAGGATTTTCAGTCCTCTGCTCTACCAACTGAGCTACAAAGGCAAAAGGAAAATGGCGACCCGGAACGGGCTCGAACCGTCGACCTCTAGCGTGACAGGCTAGCGTTCTAACCAACTGAACTACCGGGCCTCATGGTGGGAACAACAGGGCTCGAACCTGTGACCCTCTGCTTGTAAGGCAGATGCTCTCCCAGCTGAGCTATGCTCCCATTCGCCATATTTTCTTATTGTTACGCAGCCTTATTGGCTGAGAACGTATGTTATTATACCACAGAATTTGATAATTGCAAGTGTTTTTTTGAAAAAACTTCAATTATTTTATCATCTCTCTGAATTCGTCCTCGCTGATGACCCTTATGCCGAGGTCGTTTGCCTTTTGAAGCTTGCTTCCTGCCTCCTCGCCTGCCAAAACAAAATCTGTTTTCTTTGAAACAGACGATGCAGTTTTGCCGCCGAAGCTTTCGATAATCTCCGCCGCTTCGCTTCGTTTATATGTCGGCAAGGTTCCCGTCAAAACAAAGGTCTTGCCTGCGAAACGCATGTCCTTGACCTCCTTGAGAGACTTCATATTGAGCCCTGCCGCCATGAGCTTGTCTATCAGCTCAACACTCTCGGGCATGTTGAAATACTCAACAACGCTCTTTGCCATGATTGCACCGAATCCGTCAATCGTCATTATTTCGTCAAAGCTCGCATTCATCAGCGCAGTCATCGTGCCGAAACGCTCAGAAAGCAGCTTTGCCGCCTTTTGACCGACGTGACGGATTCCCAATGCAAAAATGAGCTTTGAAAGGTCGTTTTTCTTTGATTCGTTAATCGCCGCAACAAGATTATTCGCCGACTGCTCCGCCATTCTTTCAAGCGGAACAATCTGCTCCTGCTTTAAGGCATAGATGTCCGCAGGGGTCTTTATCAAGCCCGAATTCACGAAAAGCTCAATGTTGCTCTCACCCAGTCCCTCGATGTCCATCGCGTCACGGGAGCAGAAATGAATAAGATTCCGCAAAAGCTGAGCAGGGCAATCCGTATTAAGACAACGCACCGCCGCTTCGCCCTCCTCACGAACCACCTTTGCGCCGCACGACGGACAGACGGGCGGCATGACATAGGGCAACGACGCGCCCGAATGTTCAACAACGTTCAGCACCTCGGGAATAATGTCGCCCGCCTTACGAATCGTTACCGTGTCGCCTATACGGATATCCTTTTCGGTAATAAAATCCTGGTTATGAAGCGTTGCACGGCTTATCAGCGAGCCTGCGACCATAACGGGTTCAAACACCGCCGTCGGGGTCAGAACGCCTGTTCTGCCGACGTTTATTTCGATATCAACAACCTTTGTCTGCTTCTCCTCGGGCGGATATTTAAAGGCAATTGCCCATTTCGGGAACTTCGATGTGCTTCCCAAGGCTTCACGCTGTTCAAAATCGTCAACCTTGATAACCGCACCGTCAATATCAAACGGCAGCGTTCCTCTTATCTCACCTATTCGCTCAACCTCTTTGATAGCGTCATCAATACTCGTGCACGGTGTGTAGAACGGAATCGTCTTGAAGCCAAGCTCCTTGATGTAGTCAAGCGACTGCTTGTGACCCGTCAGCACCTTGCCGTTTATGCGCTGAATGTTGAAAACAAATATATCAAGATGGCGTTTCGCCGTGATTTTCGGGTCTTTTTGTCTGAGCGAGCCTGCCGCCGCATTTCGCGGATTTTTGAACGGCTTCTCCTCGTTATTTTCCTGCTGTTCAACGAGCTTCATAAAGACCTCACGGGGCATATACACCTCTCCCCTGACCTCTATCTCATTGAGCTCTCTTTTAAGGTGCAGAGGGATAGAGCCGACCGTGCAGAGATTTGCACTGACGTCCTCGCCGATAACACCGTCACCACGCGTTGAACCTCTTTTAAAAATGCCGTTTTCATACTCGAGCGAAACGGAAAGTCCGTCGATTTTCGGTTCAACAACATAGGTTGCATTCGGCTCAACCTCTTTAACTCTCTTGTCAAAGGCTCTCAGCTCGTCAAGGCTGAAAGCGTCCTGTAAGCTCTCCATTCGCACCGCATGCTCAACGGGTGTAAACTGACCGTCGGCACTGCCGCCGACACGTCTCGTCGGGGAATCGGGCGTGACAAGCTCGGGAAACTTATCCTCAATATCGGAAAGCTCCCTCATCAGCCTGTCGTATTCAAAATCTTCAATCTCGGGATTATCCTCAACATAATATTTGTGACTGTGGTAGTTGAGGAGATCCCTCAGCTCCTTTGCGCGTTCACTTGATCTTTCAAATTCACTCATAACAGCACTTCCCTGCGGATTTTATATGTTTGTTTTATCATTGAAGCTATATTGTCTGCTTTTTTAACCGACGTTCAACTTCAAGGTTTTTTATTTATCTTGGGTCGATGTGGGCATCGACCCCTACGGATTGTGCAAATCAGTACCTCTGAGAAATATCTCTTTTTCGCACTGAGAAATTTTCGGTTCAGATTGACTTCAAATCCCCACCACCGCAAGCGGTCCCCCTTCCCTTGCTTCAAGGGGAGGCTTGGAAAATTCCTGCTAACTTAAAAAGGCTATGAAATTCACGTCTTATTCAGCCTCCCCTGATTGTTAGGGGAGGTGGCTTCGGCGTTTTGCACCGAAGACGGAGGGGTTAAAGTTTGATAAAACCTTACTCCCTCAGTCGGCTACGCCGCCAGCGTCTCGCTGCGGCTCGGTCACGCTCCGGCTCTGAACGTCCACCGGACGTTCATTCACTACCGTCGCGACACTTCGCTACCCCGTAGGAGGAGCCCACGCTCAATTGAAATTCCTGCCAACCTCAGTACACCTTGCAAAACATATCTATTAGATTTATTATACCAAATCCAATCACGGTTTACAACTTTTATCGAATAATTTCCGCAAAAGTTTGCGGTGTAATTCCGACAACTATGCTTTCGGCAATGCAAACATTGGTTTTGTACGGCACGACAGTGACGTTACCCGAATGGATAACGTAGGTATTCACGGTTATGTTCATCATGATTCGGTGGTGCGTCTGATTGACCCCTGCCGCCGTGAACTCGTTTTCAAAATCGGTCGTCGTTATGCCCGTCATGACAAATATCAGCGGCATTTTCGGTCCTCTGCCGTTAATAAGCTGTTCACTGAAAAGCACGCTGAACGGAATTTTTATAACATATGATTTCATCTGATTTATACGCTTGTCTATCTCGTCACCTATGTTGTTGCCGATTTTGTTCAGATAATATGCGTCGGTCGAAACGGACACAATGTTTCCGTTTCCGTCGCGTTCAAATTTTATCAGGTCGGCATATCTTACCTTGTCTGTATCAAGAGAGTTTTCAATTCCTGCCGTTGCCGCCGCAGAAGCCGCGTTCCTTGCCGAATAATTTATCAGCTCTTTTCGTATGTTTGATATTCTGATTTCTGCCATAATAAGCAAAGCCCCGATCGGCACGATAAGAAGCATCGCAACGATCGGGGTAATTTTTCTTTTTCGTCTCAATTATCTCACCGCCTATTTTATACTATGCAAAAAGGCGTCGGTGAGGAACTAAGCAATCAATATATTAAAGCATTGACTCTAAAATAGCAATAAAAATCGGCGCTAAGAAAGTCAGGTTAAAATAGAAGCCCGAAGCATCAAACATATCATCCGAAACGTCCGCTGTAATTTCAGTTACATTGAACGGTAACAAATCGGCAGAAGAAAAGGTTTGACTTGCTCCGTCAAGATCCGCCGCATATTTATTGAAGCCTACAAAAGAATCGCCGCGATAGTAAAAATCGACGTATGATTCAAGCATTGCGGCAACTCCGTCGCCGTTGTCTCCCGCAAGCTCGGCATATTTAAGAAGCTCTTCCTTTGTAATATCCTCGGGATTCATGCCCTCGGGCAAAGTAATAAGCCCCTCTTCAACCGCCCTTTTGGCAATTGCGGCAACATCGGGTTCAAAATGCTCAACGCTGACCATTCCGTAAGGCTCAACCTCCTTATCCTCAACGCTCGTGAGCTTCATACAAGGCATAATGTCATTGTCAAGAGCCTCAATAACAGCATAAAGGAACTCACCGTAACCCGAAATTCCGCTGTCGGAGTCGAGAATATCCGTTATTTTTATCTTGACTTTCCATGAAGGTATGTAAACCCAAAAATCCTTTTCATCAATAATCAGCTTCGCTTTCAGACCGAAAACGGTTCCCGTGCCTGCAATTTTAAGCTCGTTCCTGCCGTTTTTGTCCGTAAAGATCTTAGCCGCAAGCTTGACATCGGTTATCTTGATTTTACCGAAATCAAGCTCGCCGTTTTGTACGGACACACCTATGGATTTGGTTTCATTCAGCTTTTTGACAAAAGCCTCGGATCTGCTTCCTGCGGCAAAAGCGTTGACGCAAAGAATCGACGAAATAAGAATCACTGCTGTTAAAATAATGCTGATAAATTTTTTCATAAATATTCCTCCTTGGTTTAAGGATAATACATGAAAACATCATTGTCAAGTTATAAATTTATTAATCAATAGTTTTCTTTCAAAGCCTCTATAAGGTGGCAAACTAATCTCTTGTGCTCTGTTTTTAATGTGTACCAATCCTCAAACATTTTCTTTTGTTCATCATTCAAATATACCGTATTTTCAGAATCATCGGTAAAAAACTGCGCCATAGATATTCCCAAGCCTTTACAGATTGCTTCTATTGTCGGCAGTGTTGGAGCAGTATTCCTGTTAAAGATATTCGAAATTGTACTCTGCGACAATCCGCTGAGCTTTGACAATCTATATTCTGTTATTCCTTCCTTTTCCATCAATTGCTTAATTCTAACTTTTGCATCCATAAAATCACATTCCTTTGGATTGATTTTACTATTATTTTTTGTTTCAAAATAGTTATTATTTGTATTGACAATATAATTCAATTGAGTTATAATGTAGAAAAATGACGAAAGGAAAAGTTTTATGGATAAAAATGACCTTGTAAAATATTTAAGTTACCTCAAAGCCATGGAGGAATCGGTTTATACTCTGGAATCCACAAAAGATAAGCTTACACAAAGAATCAACTCACTCGGATTTCCTTACACATACTATGCTCCAGTCAAAAAATCAAAGTCTATTATTTCAGGAGATACCGTTGGTTGGGTAGTTTTTGCCGGAATAATCGGTATAATTATAGGTGTTATTGCCGGTTTTTTTAACTTTATTGATTTTGAAAGATTTTTCATTGACATTGCGAAATTTGCCATACCAATACCTATTATTGCTTTAATATTAAGCATTTTGATAACAGTTTCCGATAATCGGATTTATGACCGTGAATATCAAACGGAACTCAAGAATTACGAGTTAAATACACTTTATGACAAACAGCGAGTAGAACAAGAACTGAAAGAGAAAAACTTTTTAATTGGAGAAAGGACAAAAATTGAAAATCAGCTTTCCCGTGTAAAAAAAGATTTATCAGAAGCTTACTCCATTGGAATTATATTTGAAACATACCGTAACTTCTGCGCCGTTTCTTCGTTCTATGAATATCTCGCTTCAGGAGTGTGCGATTCTCTGGACGGACCTGACGGAGCAATGCGACTTTATAGGAATGAAGTTTTGCAAGGAAGAATAATTGAATCCTTACAAAGGATTATGCGTTCACTTAATGACATTAAACAAAATCAGTACACTCTCTATGAAGCTATAGAACGAGGAAACTCCATATCCGAAAATCTGCTTAATGCATCAATTCAGCTTGGAAATCAGAATGAACAAATTATTCAAAACACTGCAATTGACGCTCACAACAGTGAAATAGCCAGAAACGACTTAAATATGTTGACCTGGATTACTGCAGCAAATTCAAAATGGTAAAAGCAATCCCCTTTCGTTGATTTCATATCAGCGAAAGGGGATATTTTTTATTCAACTATCAATCAAGAAAATCCTTGAGCTTCTTGCTTCTGCTCGGGTGGCGAAGCTTTCTGAGAGCCTTGGCTTCAATCTGACGGATACGCTCACGGGTAACGTCAAATTCCTTGCCGACCTCCTCAAGAGTGTGCGGATGTCCGCCCTCAAGGCCGAAGCGAAGCGCCAAAACCTTTGCCTCACGGGGAGTAAGCGTTTCAAGAACATCGTCAAGCTGTTCCTTAAGAAGAAGAATTGATGCGGCATCTGCCGGTGCCGGAGCGTCGTCATCAGGGATGAAATCGCCAAGATGGCTGTCCTCCTCCTCACCGATGGGTGTTTCAAGCGAAACAGGCTCCTGAGCCACACGGAGAATTTCACGAACCTTTGAAACAGGCATTGAAAGCTCCTGTGCAATTTCTTCTGCGCTCGGATCTCTGCCGTTTTTATGAAGGAGCTGGCTGTTGGTCTTTTTAACCTTGTTGATCGTTTCAACCATATGAACAGGAATACGGATCGTTCTCGCCTGATCGGCAATGGCACGGGTGATAGCCTGTCTTATCCACCATGTAGCGTAGGTTGAGAACTTGAAGCCCTTTGTATAGTCAAACTTATCAACCGCCTTGATAAGTCCGAGGTTGCCCTCCTGAATGAGGTCAAGGAAGTGCATGCCTCTGCCGACATATCTCTTTGCGATTGAAACAACAAGACGAAGGTTTGCTTCCGCAAGACGCTTCTTGGCGGCGGCATCATTTTCGTTGATTCTCATTGCAAGGTCGATCTCCTCCTCAGCGGTAAGAAGAGGAATTCGTCCGATCTCCTTAAGATAAACCTTAACGGGATCGTCTGCGCCCTGATTCTTGTCGTCAACGTCCTCGGTTGCAAGCTCCGCAGACTTCGGCATGTCCATGTCAAAGTCAACATTTTCAAGATCGACGTTTGAAAGATCGTCTATAAGCTCGATGTTCTGATTTTCAAGCGTCTCATAGAGCTTGTCCAGATCCTCAAGCTCAAGGTCAATGTCGAGGATTGCCTGGTCGATATCCTGAGTTGTGAGCTTTCCGTTCGCCTTACCCTTTTCAATCAGGTTTTTGAGAACGGTCTTTTTGTCCAAGGGTGCTGTCATTGCATTGTTTTCCATAGCGTTACTCCTTATTTAACTTCCGTTTGGATTTTTGAAAAGGTTTCTGAATTCTTCTTCACTCAGCTGTGACACGTCCGAAACAGATACCTTATTTTTTTCTTTTTCAAGAACTTTTATACAATCGTCACATTCCGCGACGGTGTTGCTTAATTGCTGTGTCATTGAAACAAAGCGCGCGATCCTGCCCATTTCCTCGGGAGTGAACTCCGCGGAAAGCAGTGAAAGATCCGTTCCCCTGCCCTCGTCAAGTCGGCTTGCAAGCGCATGCCATACGCGGCGGTTGAAATCGGTAACGAAAATATCCTCGCTGACCCTGTCTCTGATTTTTTTATAAAAATCGGGGTTATGCATTATCGTAGCGATGAGCGTTTCCTCCGCCTTTGCGGCTTTGAGGTGCTTTGAACGTTCGGGATTCACCGTGTCCTTCGGCATGACCGTGTCGCGGATGATCTCGCTGAACTGCTCCTTGCTCTGCGCTCTCGTTCGCCGCTTATATGCTCGCTTTATCTCCTGAATAATCGCGTCCTTGCTGACCGACATTTCATCGGCAAGCTTTGCCGCGTACATATCCTGCTCAATCGGGTTGCCCTTTGAAAGAATATCGGCAACGGCGGTCAGAAACTTCGACCTGCCGTCAATGGATTCAACATCGTATTTGTCACGCTCGCGCAGGATGCTGTATTCTATATCGTTTGCGGCGCCGTCAAGAAGATTCTGGAACTTCTCTCTGCCGTAGTTTTTGATTATTTCATCGGGATCCTTGCCACCCGTGAGCTTCAGAACTCTTATTTTCAAGCCAGTCTGCCCGAAAATACCGATTGCGCGCTTTGTTGCTTTCTGACCCGCTTCATCGGAATCGTAGGAAAGAATCACCTCGTCGGCATACCTCGAAATGAGCCTTGCCTGCTCCTGTGTGAGAGCCGTTCCGAGACAGGCAATAGAATTTGTAAAGCCCGCCTGATGAAGGGCGATAACGTCCATATAGCCCTCGCAGACGATCAGACTGCTCGGGTTGCCGTTCTTGGCAAAATTCAGGGCAAAAACACCGTTGCTTTTCTTATAAACAAGCGTGTCCGACGTGTTGACGTACTTCGGCTTTGAATCGTCAAGCACGCGTCCGCCGAATGCGATAACATTTCCTCTGAGGTCGATTATCGGCACCATTGCGCGGTTTCGGAAATTGTCATAATAGCTGATCTTGCCGTTTTTATCGCTCCTTTTGACAAGGTTGGCATCGTAAAGCTCCTGATTGGTAAAGCCCTTCGAATGCATATAATCGCGCAGTGCGCTCCATGAATCAGGCGCAAAGCCGAGGCCGAAATGCTTTATCGTCTGCATTGAAAGCCGACGCTTGCCCGCAAAATAGTCAAGACCAATCTTACCCTCGGGTGACATCATTGTTTGATGAAAAAACTTTGCCGCCTCGCGGTTTGCCGCCAGAATACGCTGACGGTGCTTTGCTATCGTATCGTCATAGCCCTCGTCGGGCATTCTCATTCCCGCACGGTCGGCAAGCTGCTTGACCGCCTCGACATAATCAAGGTTTTCGATTCGCCGCATAAAGGTTATCGCGTCACCGCCTGCGCCGCATCCGAAGCAGTAGAACGACTGACTTTCGGGATAAACGGTAAAGGACGGCGTTTTTTCGTTATGGAACGGGCATAAGCCCTTGGGGGTTCTTCCGCGCTTTGAGAGGTTGACATATTGAGATATAAGGCTCTCGATATCGGTTCTTTCGCGCAGTTCGTTCAGAAATTCATCGCTTATTGCCATAATATCAACCTCCTTAATTTTTATTTAAACCATCATCCACGAGTTGGGCACAAAAAGCTCCTCAAACGTGCTGACGGCAAATCTGTCCGTCATGCCTGCAACATAGTCGCATACGGCGCGCTCGACACCCTCTTTTTCACTTATTTTTATGTAAAGCTCGGGCATCTCATCGGGATGATTCAAGTAGTATTCATAAAGCCACTTTATCATCTCAACCGCCTTTGTCTCCTCGCTCTTGCAAGCGGGATTCGTATATACTCTCTCGAACATGAACGAATGAAGAGTTGCAAACGCATCGGCGCAATCCTCTCCGAGAATTATATCGTTTTTGCTGTTCCTGACAACGGATTTAACAAGCTTATCTATGCGCTGACCCTTTGAATATCCGAGCGCATCACGGATATCCTTGGGGATATCTTCCTCTTTCATAACTCCGGCATGAACGGCATCGTCAATATCGTGATTTATATATGCAATTCTGTCGGCGATGCGGACGATTCTGCCCTCTAAGGTTGCCGCTTCTTCGCCGTTTGTGTGACGGTCAATGCCGTTTCTGACCTCCCATGTGAGGTTCAGACCCTTACCCTCTTTCTCGATAACGTCAACCACTCGGACGCTCTGCTCATAGTGGCGGAATCCACCGTAGCAAACGCTGTTGAGCGCTCGCTCGCCAGCATGGCCGAACGGAGTGTGCCCGAGGTCATGACCGAGCGCAATGGCTTCCGTCAGCGTCTCGTTAAGTCCGAGGCAGACGGCAATCGTCCGCGCGATCTGCGCGACCTCAAGGGTGTGGGTCAGTCGCGTCCTGTAATAATCTCCCTGGGGCGAAAGGAAAACCTGGGTCTTATGCTTTAAACGGCGAAAAGAGTTGCAATGTATGACGCGGTCGCGGTCATGCTGAAAACAGGTTCTCAGCTCGGTTTCAGGTTCAGGGACGAGCCTGCCCCTGCTTGAATCCGAAAAACAGGCATTACTGCTGAGAATAAGATGCTCGTTTTCACAAAGCCTTTCTCTGACTGTTTTATTCATACAACACACCTCTCACTGTTCTATTTAATATATACTCCGTTTTTCGCCCTTTTCCTCTTTTTATTTTAAAAATTTAAGGCATTGCCTCAAAAACTTCGTCTATTTCTTCGCTTTTGAACTTTCCAAAGCTCAAATCGACAAGCTTTTTCTCAAAATTATCGACATCATCTGTCGGCATCTTGAATGTGACCGTCACCGTGTCGGCAAAATCGGCATTGTCAATCGCCCCGCCGCACTCGGGAATGAGCGAATTCAGTCTGCCGTAGAAATTATAGTCACAGCAGACCTTCAGCACCTTACAAAGCTTCATCGTTATAATTCCGCCTGCTTCAACGGCGATCTTGGCGGTGTGGGAATACGCTCTGACAAGTCCGCCCGTGCCGAGAAGCGTGCCGCCGAAATAGCGGGTCGCAACAACAACACAATCGGTCAAATTCTCCTTGAGGAGAACGTCGAGCACGGGAATTCCGGCGGTGCCCTGTGGCTCGCCGTCGTCGGAATATCGGCGCGTTTGCCCGTCTCTGAGAACATAGGCATAGACATTGTGAGTTGCGTCCCAATGCTTCGATTTTATCTCATTGATAAAGGCGACCGCCTCCTCCTGAGTTGTGACAGGCTTAATATAGCCGATAAATCTGGACTTTTTCTCAATGAATTCGTCGCTCGACGCATTCGCAATTGTTCTGTACTCCAAGGCGATCCCCCTCTCACTCTTATTACCTAAAAAAAGACGGTGTTAAATACACCGCCTTTTCTCTCATCATTATTTAGACAAATTGAAACGCTTATTGAAGCGGTCAACACGTCCGCCTGTGTCAACAAGCTTCTGCTTACCTGTAAAGAACGGGTGGCATTTTGAGCAAATATCAACACGCAGATCCTTCTTTGTTGAACAAGTCTTTATCTCATTACCGCAAGCACAACGAACGACTGTCTCTTCGTACTTAGGATGAATTCCTTCCTTCATGTGTTTCACCTCTTTCGATATATTCACGCAACAGCTATTGTATCACAGGTTTTATGAAAATGCAATAGCTTTTACAAATATTTTTAAAAAAACAGACCCCGTCTGCTGACAGGATCCGTGAAAGCAAAACAGCCGTTATAAAAACGACTGTTTGATTATGTCGGCGTCGCCTTATCTTCCCGGGCGGCTGCCCGCCAAGTATTTTCAGCGCGGAAGAGCTTAACTACCGTGTTCGGGATGGGAACGGGTGGACCCTCTTCGCCATCGACACCGACTCCGTTGGGAGCTATTGCTCCCAAGCGACTTGCTTATTATATACCTTGATTACCGATTTGTCAAGCACTTTTTTAAAGTTTTTTACTTTTTTTCGATAACTTTTTCAATTTCGCCGACATACATATAGTGGTAATCCCCTGCGGCATAGTTTTTCTCGATAGTTTTATCAAGAAATCCGGAATTATCCAGAGGCTGAACCGCAATTTTTCTGCATTTGAGCGTCAGTCTTGCCTCGGCCGGGTAAACAGCCTCGCCATCGGTTGCAAGGCTCAGACCGGCTTCTTTTATTTTATCGCAATCCCTGCCCGAGATTCTTCCGCAAAGACGAAGCATATCCTTGTATTCGGGGTCAAAGAAACTGATTGTAAAATAATCCTGCTCATCAATAAACTTCTTTGTATATCTCTGCGGACGGATAAAGATGAATGCAACGTCTCTGCCCCAGAGCTCACCGATTCCGCCCCAGCTGACGGTCAGAGTGTTCCAATCCTCGGGAGTGCCTGCACTGACGAGCGCCCAGTCGTCAGCTATAATTTTCACGGGATTTTCCTTTAATTCTTTGATTGTCATGGTATCACCTCATAGAGTAATTTATGCAGTTTTTCTTTTTATCATTCCCACAAGGGAGAATATTCCGAACATTATCGCATTAACGGCAACAACGCTCGCACCTGCCGGCATTGAGAACGCGAACGAAACGAGCAGACCGATAAAGAAGCATACAACAGAAACGACCGCCGAAACGATAACTACCTTTTTGAACGTCTTGCAAACCCGCATTGCAGTCAGCGCGGGAAAAATAACAAGGCTTGAAATCAGCATTGCGCCCATTATTCTCATGCCGATAACAACCGTTATTGCCGTAAGCAGGGCTATCAGCGTGTTGTACATTCCCGTTTTTGTGCCTGTAGCCGTTGCGAAATTTTCATCAAACGTAACTGCGAAAATTTTATTGTAAAATACGCAGTAGAGAATCAGCACCGCCGCCGAAAGAGCTATACTAATTATAACATCCGTACTGCTCATTGCAAGTATGCTGCCGAACATATATCCGTTTACGTCGGAATTAAGTCCCGTTGTCATTGAGGTTACAAGAATTCCGACCGCCAGAGCCGTACTCGAAATCAGCGCTATCGCCGCATCGCCCTTTATCTTGCTGTTATCGCTTATCCTCAAAAGCAGAAATGCGGATATGATTACAACGGGTACGGAAATCGCAAGCGGTGCAACATTCATCGCAAGCGCAACACAGAGTGCGCCGAAGCCGACATGCGAAAGTCCGTCGCCTATCATTGAATAACGCTTCAAAACGAGTGTAACGCCGAGCAAAGCCGCACAGAGAGCAACCAACACACCGACAATTATCGCTCTGCGCATGAAGCCGTAGGAAAACATCTGAACGAACATATCAAGCATGGCTGTCACCTCCGAGAATCCTTTTTGCCGCCGCCGTTTTCAGATATTCCTCGGTCGTGCCGAAGAAATCGCCGTCATGCTCCATGCATAGTATTTTGTTAGCATATTGAACGGCGCTCTTTACATCATGAGTTACCATAATTATAGTAACGCCGTGTTCTTTATTGAGATGGCTTATCAGCTTATACATATCCTCCGTCACGAACGGATCAAGACCTGTCGTCGGCTCGTCAAGAAGCAGAAGCCTGTCCGTCGCGCACAGCGCCCTTGCGAGCAGAACTCTTTGCTGTTGACCGCCCGAAAGCTCATTGAACGACTTGTTCTTTATGGAATTTATCTTCATGATATCCATGTTTTCCTGAGCGATTCGCCTATCCTCGGCAGTGTAAAATAGCTTTCTTTTTCCGCCGAGCCTGCCGCTGAGAACGACCTCCTTAACGCCTGCCGGGAAGTCCTTTTGAACCTGCGTTTTCTGCGGCAGATAGCCGATCTCGCTTTTATTTATTCCGTTAAAGTCAACGCTTCCCTCGGAGATTTTCTGCAAGCCGAGAATACCCTTCAGAAGCGTGCTTTTACCTGCTCCGTTTTCGCCGACGATGCAAAGAAAATCGCCCTCATCAACGGTAAAGCTGACGCCGTTGACCGCTTTGGTCGCGTCGTAATTCATATGAATATTTTCGCATTTCAAAAGCCGCATCAGTTCAGCGCCTCCTTTAAATTCCTGTAATTTTGCCGCATGAGCGAGAGATATGTCTCTCCCCTCTTCATCTCGTCCGAGGAAATATTATGGCACGAATGAAGCAGAAGCATTTTCGCTCCCGTTTCAATCGAAACCGCCCTTGCAATTTTCGGCTCGGTCAGCTCCTCGTAGAAAATAACAGACAGTTTATCCGTGTTGATCTTGTCAATTATGTGCGCCATGACCGATGCGCTCGGCTCGGTATTGTCAACGCAGGAGTCAAATGCCGCCGTGAAATCAATGCCGAATTCATGAGTGAAGTTTTTCATCGCAAATCTTGAGCCCGATATGATTTCCCTGCGCTTTGAGCTTTTTACAAGCTCGGCAAAATCATCTCTGAGCTTCAATATTTCATCGGAATAAGCCTTTGCATTTTCGCTGTAATAAGCCGCATTGCTCGGGTCGGCTTTGCCCATTTCCTTCGCAATGCAATCAATCATCTTCGTTGCCGTTTCAAGGTTTGTCCAGATATGCTCGTCCGTTTCGCCCTCGTCGTGCTCATCGTGTTCTTCGCCGTGATGATGGTCGTGATCGTGACCGTTGATAGCGATTCCGAGTTCATCGGCAATATCAATTTTTTTCACGCTGTCGTTTTCAACAGCATCCGTTATCTGCGTGACCCATGTTTCCGTGTGCTCGCTGACATAGAAGAAAATATCGGAATTTTCAAGCTCGATTATATCCCTCGGCGTTGGCTCGTATGAATGGCTCTCAACGCCCGTCGGCAGGAGCATTTTGACATCCGCCCTGTCGCCCGCAATCTGACGCGCAAAATCGTACGGAGCAAAAATCGAGCAGACAACGCTCAGCCTGCCGCTTTTTTTCGGTGCCGTGTACGAGCAGCCGCAAAGCATGAGCATTAAAACAGCGAGCAAAACCGCCATGATTTTATTCCTCATCCAATGCCTCCCTGCATTTTTCGCACATTCCGTAAAGAACGGTTTTTTCCGGGCTTATCACAAAACCGTGATGCTCCAAGACGTGCTGTGCCAGCTCATCAAGATAGCCGCACTCGACATGCAAAAGCCTGCCGCAGCCCGAGCATTTCAGGTGATAGTGCGATTCGCAGTTCCCGTTCTTATCTATGAATTCAAAGCATGCGCTCTGACCCTCTTCTGCAATATATTTGCGCACCAAGCCCTGCTTTATCAGCTTATCGAGGTGACGATACACCGTAGCCTTGCCCACGGACTGACCGCCCTTTGCAAGCTCGGATATAATATCGTCGGCGGTGAAATGCTTGCCCGGCTGCTTCTGCAAAAGTGAAAGGATCAATCCGCCCTGCTTCGTGTTATATGAGTTTTCCATTTATTTCACCTTCTGAATTTGAAACTGAATTTCAATTTCATATTGTACACCTCTTTTTTCACTTTGTCAACACCGCTTGTCATTATGATTATTGTGTGGTAAAATAAATTATAATATTTAAAAAACGAGTTACAAAAGGAACAAGCTATGAAAAAATTTATTTTACTGATACTATGCGCTGTGCTGCTTTTCTCACTTTCCTCCTGCTCTGTTGAAAAGGCGCCGATTCTTGACAACAGCGACAAAAGCTATTTTGTTGATTTCTACACCGACGATGATTACGTTTATATCGAATGTGTGCTGAACATTTACAATCCAAACAACACCGAAGCCGAGGTCAAAATTTCGGCGATAGACAATGAGGACGTTGAGATAGGGCTTTTGAAAAATGAAAATCTAACGGCAATAGACAAAGAAAATCAGAAGGATATCTTTCGGCTCAAGAGCGGTGAAAACACCGTAACCGTTCTTTTTAAGGGTGACTATGCAGGTATTTATCAGATCACCTCGCGGTCAATCCCGAGATTTATTACTATCAGCGAAAACTGATAAACAGCAGAAAACGCAGGCCTTTCGGTCTGCGTTTCTTACTGTTTATACTTATTTAAAAAGCTTGCCGAGCTGTTCAATCAGAATTTTGAGAACATTCAAAATCATATTTTTAATAAGAGTAAACAAGCTCGGGCTTTCGATCGGATCACCCTTGTCAGCGTCGCTCATCGGTCTGATCGTTTCGTTGCCCGTTTCATCTTTCTCATAAATAAGATACTGAGGAACGCTCTCATCGCTGAACACCGTCAGCGGTTCTCCGCTGTATCTGAGAATTTTATAAATAACGGGATACAGTGCCCACGGATAGCAATCGTGATTGAGATTCTGAACATACCACGTTGTGTCGGGGAAGAGCGCAGTCGATGCGTCAATGGCAAGGTCGGGGGAAATATACTTGTCTGTTCCGTTCGCCTTTGCCTGTGAAATATACTCATCACTGAGCTTCTTGCCGATAGGTGCGGTCGTTGTACCGGGAGCCTGCTGTTTACATGTAACAAGCATGTCGCTCTGCTGATCCGCTTTGTAGACTATCGGGTAAAGCTGGAAGCCGTATTTTGCAACTATTGAAACATTTACTCCGTCCGCTTCCATCTGCTTATACATCGTTGTAAGCTTCGAGCCGACCGTTTCATGGTAATGATTGATTTTTTCGATAAGTCCCGCGTATTCGTCCTCAACGCCTGCGAAGATATAATCTCTCGCCTCTTCAAATCTGTCGGGAGAAACCATTGCCCAATAGCCGGGGAATGTGCCGTAGCTGACTCTCATAACATCGGGAATGACATATTTTGCAACCTTTGTACCTGTTTTGTTGAAATAGTCCATTGTCATATCAAGACCGTTCAGCTTGTTGCTCAGCGTGATGATTTCTTTGAGAAGCACAAGCGGGAGCGAGTCGCCGAGGCTCTGATTGGCAAAATAATCAACACCGTCGGCATCAAAATACAGCTCACCGTTAAAAAGCGAATTGTTTACCTCTGTGCCGAAGCAGATTGAATTATAGAGAACAACATCGTCAACGTCTTCCCAACCGTATTCGGCAAGATATGCGGAGAGAATTACGGTTCCGAGGCATCTTGCAAGAAGCTTAACGCGTGAGTGACCCGTCACCTGCTTAACCGCTTGAATATACTCATGGAGATCGTCCGCAGTTTTGCACGGATCAACGCGGCTGTCGTATTGATAGAAATACTTGTAAAGCTCGTCGTGCGCTCCGTTGGCTGTGGTTGTGTCGTTCGTCGGCTCATGCACGTCGGTCAGCGGAACATTTCTCCAGTATTCGCATGCCTTTTGACCAGAGTTATTCGTAACCTCACCGTTATTATCAAGCGCATAGTCCTTGCAAAGCTCCGCCATATACTGAGTAAAAAGCGTTTTGAATTCCGAAAAATCGTCAGTCAGATATCCCTTTGTATATATGGGGACAAGCTCCGCCGCGGCTTTTTTTATGAAGTCCTGTGAAAAGCTCGGAATTTCATAGCTGTTCGGATCGTCCTTATCTATGTAGATCGGCGAACGGCCGCGCACATAGATTATCGGCTCCGTGTCACAATTGCAAGAGTCACTCGCCACCGCGCTCATTGGAGCAACGATCATTGCGAAAATTACCAAACTTAAAAATACTGATAAAAACTTTTTCAAAACCATCTCTCCTTTTCCTTTGGACTATTATAGAAATCTTGCCGTGAAAAGCAATTATTTCTCAGCTTCCTTTGCGGCAAGCTCATCGAGGTACTCATCATATGTGATGTTTTTATCGTAGAAGCTGCCGGTTGTAACATCAATGATCCTGTCGGCAATCGTCTGAACAAACTGATGGTCATGCGACGTAAACAGAACCGTCTCGGGAAAATTGATAATGCCCTTATTAAGCGACTCAATTGATTCAAGATCAAGATGGTTTGTCGGCTCATCAAAAATAAGCACATTTGCGCCCGAAAGCATCATCTTGCAAAGCATACAGCGAACTCTCTCGCCTCCCGAAAGCACCTTCGCCTTCTTTGTTGCCTCCTCGCCCGAGAACATAAGCCTTCCAAGCCATCCTCTGACGTCGCTTTCAAAAACAAGGTCGGAATATCTTCTCACCCAGTCGATAAGAGAATCCTCACATCCGTCAAAGAATTCGGAATTATCCGACGGAAAATATGACTGAGATGTTGTAACGCCCCACTTGAACGTACCCTCATCGGGTTCAAGCTCGCCGACAAGGATCTTAAACAGCGTTGTTTTTGCCAATCCGTCCGTACCAACAAATGCAACCTTTTCGCGCGGCTTTATCGTGAACGAAACATTGTCAAGAACCTTTCTGTCACCGACAGTTTTGCTGATTCCCGAAACCGTCAAAAGCTCATTGCCCACCTCACGGTCGGGCTTGAACGAAACAAACGGGAAACGGCGCGAAGAAACCGGCATGTCCTCAATGTTAAGCTCATCAAGAAGCTTCTTTCGGCTTGTTGCCTGCTTCGATTTTGAAGCGTTCGCGCTGAATCGTGCGATAAATTCCTGCAATTCCTTTTTCTTCTGCTCAGCCTTTTTGTTCTGCTCTCGGAGCTGGCGCTGTGCGATCTGGGTGTAATCATACCAGAAATCGTAGTTACCGACATACATTTCGATCTTGCCGAAGTCGATATCAACAATATGCGTACAAACCTTGTTGAGGAAATGTCTGTCATGCGAAACAACGATAACCGTACTTTCAAGGTCAATGAGAAAGTCCTCAAGCCAGCGAATTGCCGCAACGTCAAGATGGTTGGTCGGCTCGTCCATCAGAAGAATATCGGGGTTCCCGAAAAGAGCCTGAGCAAGAAGAACCTTAACCTTGATATCGTTATCAAGCTCGCTCATCTTCGCATAGTGGAATTCGTTTGTAACACCGAGTCCGTTAAGAAGAATTTCCGCGTCGCTCTCTGCGCTCCAGCCGCCCATTTCGGCAAATTCCTCTTCAAGCTCACTGACCTTTATTCCGTCCTCTTCCGAGAAGTCCTCCTTCATATAAAGGGCTTCCTTTTCATCCATGATCTCGCAAAGGTGCGGATTTCCCATAAGCACCGTGCGGATAACGTCATATTCGTCAAAAGCGAAGTGATCCTGTCTGAGAACCGACATTCTCTCACCGGGGGTAATTATGACCTCGCCCTTGTTCGGCTCGATCTCGCCCGAAAGAATTTTTAAAAAGGTTGATTTACCTGCACCGTTTGCGCCGATAAGTCCGTAACAGTTACCGTCGGTAAATTTAAGATCTGCGCCCTTGAAAAGCTCTCTTCCGCCGTACTGCAGGCTGATATTAACTGTACTGATCAATTGTTTTTCTCCTGAATCTATTTATTTATCTTTTCACAAGATATTTAACAAATTTATAAACCTTACTCTTGAAGCCGTAATACGTTTTTCTGAAAAAACGTATTATCGGCAGAAAGCTGACATACATCAAATAATCACGGTCGGTAACGTTATGCACCTTTCCGTTGCGCTCAAAGCACTTTAAAACGCCGATTATCTGGTCGTTGCGAATGTTATATTCGTAGTCCCACTGGTTGTCGCCGCGCATTACAAATGTGCCTGAATTTATAAACATAACGCGGTGCAGAACAAACCTTCCGTTATCACGCTGATAAAAGACGACATCGCCCGCCTTAACTGCCTTTTTCGGCTTGACAAGAGTTATCGTATCCTGTCTGTCGCGGATTATCGGCAGCATACTGCGTCCTGCCGAAACGAACGAGACCTCGCCGTTCTGCTCCAGAGTTTCCCGAATAATGGGAGCCATGTCGTTAAGACTTATTCTCTCACTCAAGTATATCTGCTCCTTCTAAGGCTTTGACAAATTCCGTCACATCATCTTTGATTGCGTTCGGCTGAGTGTTGCACTCCTTTGCAAGCGCCGAAATGACCTCGTCAAGCTCGGCACCCTTTTCGAGCATATTCCATATGAATGTGCCTGTTTCATTAACGGTGATAAGTCCCGTAAAATTTATTCCGCCGGGGGCAACAACAACGCTTTTGCTGCCGACCTTTCTTATTCTGTAGCCTTCCTTAATTTTCAATTTGTCCGCCTCCGTCTGTATTCAAAATGCCGATCCTTTTGCTGTCAATTCTTATTTCCTTGTTGCAAACATTAAGAGCGGCAGGCTTGTGTGTAATTATTATGCATGTTCTGTTTTCAAGACCTCTCAAATTTTTGAGAAGCTGTTCCTCCGTTGCCTCATCAAGCGCCGATGTCGCTTCGTCAAGCAGAAGAATCGGTGCGTCATAGAGTATGGCTCTCGCTATTGCGATACGCTGTATCTGTCCCTCGGAAAGACCGAGTCCCCGCTCGCCTACAATGGTTTCAAGCCCGTCGGGAAGCTGAGAAACAAAGTCATCCGAACAGCTCAGCTTGACTGCGCGTTCAATTTCCTCATCGGTTTTTCCCTCACACATGAAGGTTATATTCTCCCTAAGCGTTCCCGAAAGAAGCATGTTGCCCTGGGGAACATAGGAAAACAGCTTTCTTGTATCCCTGTCAACCTGTCTTTCTCCGCTTTCGGTCACAAGCTTTATCGTGCCTTTTTCAGGATACATAACGCCGAGCAGAAGCTTAAGCAACGTGCTTTTGCCTATTCCCGATATACCCGTTATAGCCGCAAAATCGCCCTTTTCAATCGTTGCGCTTGCATTTTCAAAAATATAATCTCTGTTATATTTGAAGGTTATATCATCAAACTTAATACATTTAAGCTGTTCATAGTAATCGTAACGGTCGTCGATATCGTCCTCGGCTTCAAGCTCATCATCATAGTTTTCAATTTCAATAATACGCTCCGCCGAAGCAATCACGGCATAGAAGGTAGGTATAACTCCTGCCAACGCGGAAAGCGGCGACTGAATCTGATTGACGAGCTGTAAAATAGCGGTCAGCTCGCCTATGTCAATAACTCCCCGGTAAACACGGAATCCGCCGAGAACCATCGCAAAAAGATAACCGAGACTGAATGCCATCTGTATTCCCGTGTTTGCAAAAATGCTGATCGTTGCGCGCTTTATACGAATCCTATAGTTATCTTCCTGAAGCAGGCGCGCTTTATCGGCTATCTGCCTGTAAGCGTTAAACACCTTGATTACAAGAGCGCTTGCAATCGACTCCTGGAAGAACGAGCGAACCTTTCCATCCGCCTCCTGCGCCTTTTTGTGAATATTCTTCAGATATTTCCTGAAAAAGACGGTGGTAATTGCAATCAGTCCGCCTCCCGCCAAGAAAATGACTGCGAATATCCAGTCAAGGCTTACCATTATCACAACGGCAGAAATAAGCTTCGTCAGAAGCGAAACAACATTCGGCACAAGACCCGTTATGCCGTCGCATATCGTCTGAACGTCCGAGGTCAGGCGGTTGAGCAGATCTCCGCTGTGGTGCTTTGAAATCTCCGAATAATCTTTCTTTATTATGGATTCAAAAACGCTTGTCCTGATTTTAATTTCAATCTTCGCGCGTGCGCGCTCAAACATGTTGCTGTTAAATATTTTCAGCGTTATCTGCAAAAGAACGAGCACCAGAAGATAAATTGCACCGTGTTTGAGCAGTTCAAAATCCCTGCCTGCGGCGCCGTTGACAACGTCCTTTGTTCCGTATGCAGTCAGTATACCGAAATAAGCAAGTGCGGCACTCAAAACGGCATATAAAAAGACAAAAAGCCAGCTGCCTTTTGATGTCTTTATTATCCATTTCAAAGTGGAAACATCACTGACGGAATTATTTTTCCGTGCTTTAGTCTTTTTGTCTTTCAAAATCATCTGTCCTTTATCACAACAGTCCCCGACTCATTGTTTTGTATGAAAGCTCTGCAGCTTCAAGGCTAATGTTGCATTTTAATTTGTAAATAGGTATCTCCGCCAAAAGCTCATTGAGAAAATCGCAAAGTAAAACCATTCTGTCAGGATTTGACGGACGAATCGTCTGCGATATGAGCGGACTCAGAGCGTCATCAGGGCTGATTCGTTCAATAGAATTCACAGGGCTCTGTTCAATGAAGCATATTCCGCCAAGCTCCGCCGACGTATTGACATTGATATCATTCTTACCCGAAAACGGTGTACCGAAAATATAATACTTGCCGTCAATTCTCCTGTATGCCGCTTTGTCATCATTGATAATATATGCTCTGTCGCCCAAAAGCTTCAGCCACAGCGACGTGTGAGTTGACTTACCTGTTGAGCACGGAGCGGAAAATGAATACGCCTTCCCGTCAACAACGACCGTCGAGGAATGAAGAAACATTCCGTTATATTCAAGCAGCTTAAGATTGAATGCAGAACCGACCCAAAGATATTCAAGGCCTGCGCCCTCAAGAACATTTTTATAGTATTCGATCTGCTGTTCCATCAAGGAATCGCTGACTCCGATTCTGAAATCAGCCTTTTCATCGCATCTGTACTTTTCACTGCGTTCCCTGAGCAGAGAATATCTCGGCTCATATTCAACATTAAGCCCCGCAATTTTATAAACAGGCATTTGCTCACCACACTTTAGATCTTATTCACATCTACCGCAATCAACACGATAAAAATGAATAAAACCTAAGTTCGGCAGGCAACCGCAATGGCTGTCTGCCGACTCAGCTTTTAATGAATTAGCCAATAATGAGATCGCTGCCGATACTGTCAGCCGCAGACTTCGATCTTGTGTCAACCGGAGGCTGGCTGGGAGAAGCAGCAGAATTACCACCATCTGTAATCTCTTCGATGATGTCAAACTTCTTAACATCAAGCTCGGGCTTGTTGTAAGTCATTTGTTTCACCCCTCTCAAATTTACTCGACATAGGGCATGAAAATTAAATCAGAATTCTTTTTGTTAACATCTAACTTTCACTACTCCAATATCTATGACAATTTTATCATCATTTCCTGTATATGTCAATACATTTAGGCCAACATTTTTTTGATTATGCATAATAACAGACAACGGCTCCGTACCGAAGTACGGAGCCAAAATTAGCATTGTTTTTATTAGAATACAACTCTACCTGTGATATAGTCGCCTGTGAGAGCGAATGTTGTATTATAAGCACGGGTTCTGAAGCCAAGGTTAAGCTTGCCAAGGTTGAAGTTTACCTTAACTGTCCATACAAGCTCGTCGCCGTCCTCAACGGGAGTCCAAACCTTCTGATCGAATGTACGGGTATTTCCGTCCTCGTCAATAAGCTGGAACTTGAATACATCCTTGCTTGTTCTAACGATTACATCGTGAGAACCTGAGTAAATCTTACCGTCCATATATGTTCCTGCAGGATACATGTCAGGGATGGAGATTGAATGGATGCTGAGGTCAAGACCTTCTGTTGCTTCGATTACAAGCGGAAGTGCCTCGCCTGCGAACTCATCGCCATACTTTGCAAATACGGCATACTCTGCTTTTGCAGAAGTAGCGGCAACCTTGATGTTCCATACTTCATTGTCACCGTCTACAGAAATAACAGCGTCCTCACGGTTGAATGTAAGAGCGTTATCACCCTCGCCTACAAGACGGATAGCCTTCGGAGAACCGTTAGCAACGATCTTTACGTTAGCGTTTGAGCCGATAGTCGGTGTGCCGATAACGTCAGCGCTTACAAGTGCGTTAAGAACAAGAGCGTCCTTAGCGTCTGTGATAGCCTTTGTTGCGGCGTCAACTGTTGCCTGCTCATCCTTAGTAAGGTCTCTTGAAAGAGCCGAACCTGCTGTTACAGCTGAAGCATATGCGCTCCATGAAGAAGCAGTGTAAAGACCTGAAACTGAGCTGTCGAATGCTGCGATAGCGGCATCAAGAGCTGTATAGTCAGCCTTCTCAACCTGTGCGCCGGCGATAGTAACAGCTGTTCCTGTGATGTCAAGAGTCTTATCGAACTGATATGATTCATCAGCAAGATAGCAAAGACATGCATCGGAATCCTTGTCTACACGATAGAACTGCCAGCAAGGAGCAATTGTCTTGCCGATTGCTTCGCACTCATCGTAGTAAGCAAGCTTGTTGTATGTGTACATTGCATCGTTTGTGCAGAAAATCTTTGACATTGAACCTGCTGTTGCAGTTTCCTTTGCCTTAAAGCGAAGTGTGATAACCTTTGTGTTGTCGCACTTCATAGCAGGTGTGCTTGCAACTGTAAGCTTCGGAGCAAGTGAGAAACGGTAGCCTTCGATTCTGTCGTAGCAGTTCTCTTCAGCCTTAACGCCCTCGGGCCACTCCATGCTGCGCATGTCGCCGTATACCTTAAGGTCATAGTCACCGTAGTGCTTGCCCTCGTTGTACTCCCAATATGTTGAGAAAGCCTCACCAAGCGGATGAACGCATACTGTTGACGGATCATCAGGCTTAACAACGTCAACGTCCTTCTCTCTGGTATCCTCATTACAGCCTACGATATCAATAACGGTGTTGTCATAGAATACTGTAGCGTACATGAATGAGAACCAGAAATCTGTTGTAAGGTACATATCAACAGTGAATTCCTCACCGGGTTCAACAACATCCTTGCTTGCAACATACTTAACTGTTGCCTTGCCCTTTGAAAGGTCCTTGTACTCATACCAGAAATCTCTGTATGAGTCAAAGTCGTTGTCCTTCGGAGTCTTCATCTTGCGATAAAGAGCACCCCACTCAGCATCTGTTGCCGCGTCACCCTTTGCCTCAAGAGCATGGTACTCGTCAATGATCTCTTGCTTCCAATAGTAAAGGTTGTCTTCAAGAACGTCCTTGCTTGCAGCTGTATCTGCAAGTGTCTCGATCATTCCGAATCTCTTACCTGTAAGCAAAGCGCGGTCAATACGATCCTTCGGGTCTGCGATAGCAAGCTCTTCTGCGGGATAAAGCTCTCTGTCTTCATCCGTTATTGTGTCGCCGGCAAAACTGCAAATTGCAAAAGCCGAGAAAGCAAAAATCACAGAAAGAACAATGCTGATAATTTTCTTTGCCATAAATATTCCTCCTTTAAAATATCTTAATCCATTCGTCATGGAATTAAGCCGAATTAAGCAAGCCTGCCTGTTTTCTGGTTAATGGTGGCTTGTTTCTTGACAACGGAATTCAGCGCGATGAAATCGACAGATGCAGGAGCCGATCTCGAAACCAGACATCCCGCCTTCTTAGCCGCCGCAGAGAGAACAAGGCTCTTCTGAATTGCGGACGAGAGAAGCATCGTGTCGCTTGAATTTATCTGACCGTCGCCGTTTATGTCACCGTAAATTACTATTGTATATGTTCCGATGACCTCATTTGTTATGGTTGAAGTTACTGTGATCTTGGTTCCTGTTCCGAGGAATCTTCCGCTGTTGCCCGAATAGCTCAGCTTAACATTTTCATATGTAACAAAGCTACTCTGGAACACTGCCTTCGTCATATTGATCTTCAAGCCATAGATGTATCCGCCCTTAATAACCATTGTACTGCCCTCCTTGGCCTCAAACACCGACTTGGCGTCCTCCAATTCAAGGGAGTCAATATAGCCCTGAAGAGTCGATGTCATCTCGTCAACCTCGGACTGTCTGTCAATCGTAAGTGACATGTTATTTTTGACGGTTTCTTCACGATAAGCATTGATGAGAGCCATTACCTCATCAAAATTCTTATATGTATTATTATAAATTTCTGAACTTGAATTGTCAAGTAAATCCAGAATTTTTTGAAGTTCTGTATAGTTTGCCAATTTTTTGACCAATTCATTGGTAGCTTTGACGATAATTTGAGTGTAATCGTCAACCTCGCTCTGTTGCTTGATTGTCAAACCGTATGGGATATTGTCGAGAACCTCCTGCAATGCTGCAACGCTCTCGTCCGTGTACCAACCCGTATCAATTTTGTTACGGGCATCCGTCGCCGCATTTTCAAGATCGGTGTAATTTGCCGACTTGAGTTCAAGAGCCTTGATTCCGTTTCTTACCGCCTGCTCGTACATATCTACCTTTTTCTGATCTCTTATATCAAGAGTTCTGTCGATAGATTTAAGCACTGCGTTAAGCGAAGCAACCGTTTCATCGGTATAATATCCTGTATTGATTGCCGCTTCTGCTTCTGCAACAGCCTCTTCAAGCTTTGTATAGTCCGCCGCGCGGTATTTAAGGTCAGTTATCGCCTGCTCAATTGCCGCTGCATAACCAGTTACCTGCTCCTGATATCTGATATCAAGACCTTCGACAACCGCATTAAGCTTATCCTGGAGATTCTGCCAGCTTTCAGCTGTATAAATTGACGAATCCGTAGGAACCTTGCCCTTTGCCGTCGTGACTGCGCTGTAGTCCGCAGGGTTATATTTAAGTTCGGAAACAGCCTTTCTGATTGCGGCGGCATAGCCGTCAACCGTTGCCTGTTCGGTAATATCGAGGTTGTAATTAACAAGATTTATTGCACTTCTTACAGCCGCTCTCGACGCCGCAGTGTGGAGTCTTTCGTCCATCGCCGCGTTCGCCTCTTCGATCGCTTTCTTTACATCGTCATAGTTAGCGCCGATATAATCAAGATCGGTAATAGCGTCCTCAATATCCTGCGCAAACTTATTGACCTCTGCCTGATGAGTTATATCGAGACCCTCAACAACGGCATTGATCATATCCTGAAGATGCTGCCAGCTTTCCTCGGTATAAATTGAGGAATCTGTCGGAACCTTATCCTTTGCCGCCTTAACTGCGCTGTAATCCGCATCCTTATATATAAGACCTGCGATAGCCGCACGGATTGCGGGCGGATAAGTGTCTACGGTTGCCTGCTGAGTGATGTCAAGATCATACTTTATTCCGTCAAGAACCGCTTTGAGCTTTGCAACGGTTTCATCTGTGTAAAGCGTAAGATCCGAAGGAATTTCTCCCTTAGCCTTTGTGACCTCGCTGTAATCAGCCGAAATAAGTACGAGCGCCTTTATAGCATCCTCAATGTCCTTTGCGAAAGCGTCTACCCTGCTCTGCTGAGTTATGTTAAGACCCTCCACAACAGCATTGAGCTTATTCTGAAGATTCTGCCAGCTCTCTGCCGTATAAATCGACGAATCGGCAGGTACCTTTGCTTTTGCCGCTTTGACTGCGCTGTAATCAGCAGCCTTATAGGTAAGACCCTCTCTTGCGGTCTTGATTGCGACAGCGTAACCGTCTACCGTTGCCTGCTCGGATTTGCTGAGGCTTCTGTCAACGGCATTGACCGCGTCGTTGAGAGCTTTGACCGTCTCATCGGTATAAACCGTGAGGTCTGACGGAATCTTAGCGATTTCGCTGTCAACCTGTGTATAGTCCGCAGGAACAAACTTGATCTCAAGCTTTGAAATTGCATCCTTAATTGCGGCGGCATACGCATCTACCTGTGTCTGCTTTGTAATGTCGAGGTTATAAACGACCGCATTAACTGCCTTATTGAGGTTTGCAACCGACTCATCGGTGTATATTCCCTCGGCAATTTTTGCATTTGCCTCATTAACTGCATTTACGACCTCTGTGTAATCTGCGCCCTTGGTTTTGAGCGCCGCGATTTTGAGTCTGATATCGGAAGCATATTCATCAACGGTTGACTGATATCTGATATCAAGGTATTTGTCAATTCCGTTCACCGTATCATTGAGCGCCGTTACCGTTTCCTCAGTATAAATGCTGAGATCGGCAGGAATCTCGGATATCGCCTTGTTTACATCGGTGTAATCCGCAGGCTTGTATTTAAGAACATTTATTGCAGTCTCAATAGCCTCTGCGTATTTATCAACCTGATCCTGATATCTGATATCAAGTCCCTCTACAACCTCGTTGAGCTTATTCTGTAGATGCTGCCAGCTTTCCTCGGTGTAAAGCGATGAATCCGAAGGAACCTTTGCCTTTGCGGCAGTGACCTTTGTATAGTCCGCGTTCTTATATTTCAGATTTTTAATTGCATTGTTTATGTTGGTAACATAACCGTCAACCTTGGACTGCTGATCCGCTGTGAGGGTCATGTCGATCTTTTTGAGAACCGAATTAAGCGTTGCAACAGAGAGTGTCGTATACAGTGACAGATCCTCGGGAACAGACGCTTTGGCAAGCTCGACCTTTGTATAGTCCGCCGCCGCATACTTAAGTCCTGTTATCGCATTGTCGATTGCGGTTGCGTATCCGTCAACCGTTGCCTGCGATCTGATATCAAGGCTTCTGTCAACGCTTGCGATTGCAAGGTTAAGCGCCGAAAGCGTCTCCGCCGTGTAAAGCGAATAGCCGGGGTGAGCATCGCAGTAAGCGTTGTTTTCGGCAATTTTGGCATTTGCCTCGGTAATCTTCTGGTCAACTCCCGTGTAGCTTGCGGGAAGATATTCAAGCTTGCTGATTGCCGTTCTTATCGCTTCCGCATAGCCGTCAACCGTAGCCTGCTGACTGATATTGAGATTTGGTGTAACAGCCATATATGCATTTGTCAATGCTGCAAGGCTTGCAGAAGTATAAAGACTGCTTCCGCTCGAAAGAAGCGGATAAGCTTCATTCTGCGCCGCAGTGACCTCGCTGTAATCAGCCTTGTTTTCGGCAAGTGCCGCGATCGCATTGTTAATAGCCGTTGCATATCCGTCAACCTGCGACTGCTTGTTTATATCAAGATTTCTGACAACACTGTTGATAGCCGCCGTGACGTCCGCCCAGTTTGAATAAAAGGTATCCGCCGTGAATCCGTATGTGCCTGCATATGTTTTCAGAATCTCATCAGCAATTTTATCCGCATTTGCGATTGCCTTATCAACCTCTGTGTAATCGGCGCTGTTCTTCGTCAGGCTGTCAATTGCAGATCTGACTGCGGCAACGCCTCTGTCAATTTCGCTCTGATATCTGATATCAAGGTCGAGCTTTGATTCAAGCGATGCAACTGCACTGTCAACCGCCGTAAAATCGCTGTACTTTGAGCGGTCGATCGCATTTGCTTCCGCAATAATATTTATCGCCGCGGTTGTATCGGCGGGCTTGTATTCGATATTGTCCAGCCAATATCTCAGCGTTGCAACAGCCGTGTCAATGTCGCTTTGTCTTGAAATGTCCAAGCCGTGAAGAGCAACAAGTGCGTCATATGCATTCTTAAGATTTTCAGCAACATCATCAACAATATATGAATGTTTAAGAACCTTATATGCACTCTCAGCCTTAACAGCCTCGGAGTAATCGGCTCCGTTTACCTTAAGGTTGTCAATTGCCTTTTTGAGAATAAGAACATATCCGTCAACCGTTGACTGCTCCGTTATCTCAAGGAATGTTCCGACGGTATAGCCCTCAAGCTCATTATAAATACAGCCTGAGTTTTCAAGAGCCGAAATTACCGCCGCCCAGCCCGAATAGACCTCCGACGCAGGCTTTCCGTAAACTATCGGAGTTTCCTCCATTATTTTGTTTACGGTATTGATGTTTGCGATAAGCTCCGTGTAATCCGCTGTTGTATATTCAAGAGCGTCCATAGCCGCCTTGATATCCATAGCTGCCTTATCTACCGCAGGCTGATAAAGAACACTGCAATCTGCTGCATAGTTATCAATAAGAGTCTGGAGCTTTGCCCATGAGGCAAGAGTATAATTGCTTCTGTCCTTTGCCGTTGCCTGCTTATAATAAGCATCGGCAAGAGAATAATCGGCTCTGCGCATCCGAAGATTACCGTAAGCCGTATTAAGTGCGTTATAGGCAGAGTCAATGTCTGTCTGAGTTACGTTCGGCTTTGCAAGGCATTTTTTTGCATTGATGAAAGCTGTTCTGAAATCCTCCCAGCCTGAGGAATAATACCACGACTGAGGGTTGTAGCCCTTGAACTCGCCGTCCGCGAGGTTTATCGACATTGTCGTTGGATCAGTTCCGCTGATTTCCTCAATGAGAGTTCTCAGCGAACCCTTATCATATGTAATAAATCTGAAGCTGACCGAATGTCCGACATAAACTGCCGACCATCCGCCCGGGGTGTGGTATTTCAAGGAAACTGTATATTCCTTTGTGCCCGTATCCTTACACGGACCGACACCCTCAAAATATGATTGCAGGGTTGAATTTATACTTGTTCCCGTTACCAAGATCTGCCTTGTTGAAAGAGTAAGACCAAGCTCGGAAGCGATAGTTGCATCATTATTCGGGTTGTTTGATGTGTCCTCGGCGCTGAAAGTATTGACGATTCCCGATACTGTGTAGGCGCTGTCAAGCTTTACGGTAACCTGTTCGTTTATGGCATCGGTATATGTCGGAAGAACAGTGTGGAATCGAAGATTAAGCGACGAAAGAGTTGATGTAACGCTCTTATCAATATAAGTTGTTGAAAGCGGACGCGTATTGTTGGCGCTGATGGCAACATTGTAGTTCTTGCTTGCGCTTGTGCCGCCGAAATTCTTCATCATTCCGAAGTCGGTTGTCCATGCCGACACGCTCGAAGTGAATCCGTTCGTGTTTGTAAAATCAACCGTACCGTCAGGCGTACCGTCATTATAAACCGAGCCGTATGTATTCTCGCCGAGAATCATCGTTGCAATATAGGAACGGTTCTTTGTATTTGTGCCGATAACGAAGTTTTCAAACGTTCTCTTTGTTGAGTAAATACCCGCGGGAGCGGCAATAGCCTCAACGTAAGAAACGCAGTAGGTCTCGTAATTGTTGGTATAGGTCTTTCCGCTGATCTCATTTGTCTCACTGTATTTGTAGCTGACGGTGAAGGTCAGTGCGGAGCCTACCTCTGCCGTTCCGCCGCTTACGGTCCATGTGTATGTTCCGTTTGAGAAGGCGGGAGTTGAAGAGGTAAACGTTACCGTTGTATTGTCGCAGGAGATGGTGGGCGTGCTGTCAAGCGTCAAGCCCGGGGTGAAGGATATCTGAGTTGAATAGGGCGTTTCACCTGCATATGCAATGTTGGCAAACTTACCCGACAGATACGGCACACCCGATTTTGTAGCTTTGACAATAACCGAATTGTTACCCGACGGAGGCTTCAGAGAATTGCTTGCATAGGCAACTCTTGTAACCTCGTTGACATATATGCCTGCAGTAGGTCTGTTAAGAACAAGCTTTGCGTCAGCAGGAGCTGCCGCAGCCGTAACGCCTCCGGGCATAAGTGTCAGCGGAACAGATGAAAGAACCAAGGCAATCACCATAAGTATGCTGACGATTTTCCTTTTCAGTTTCATCATAAACACCACCTTGTAAATCAAATTTAATTTAGAAAATATATCCGATGTTTAAATCAGACTACCCGAATATATTTATTATTATTTTAACACAGGTTATGCGGTTCGTCAACAGCAATTAACCCGATTTGGGCCTTGATGAGCATAAATTTATATTTATTGTGATTATTGCACGTCAAAAAGCAGCACAACACACAAAAACCGCCTTGAAATCATAAATGATTTAGGCAGTTTGTTCGATTATGCTTTTTCTATAGTAATTGTACTGTTTTCGTCTGACGGTATAAAGATTTCTTTACCATTACAAATAAATGATCTGTCACCTGCCGTAACCTTTGACGTTTCAAACGGGTTAAGCATTTTGAGATCTCTGCCCTTTTCGCTGACAATTTTAACTGTACCGATTTCTCCGTCTTTGACCGATGTGCTGACAAGAAAAGCTCCGTCCGCTCTCAGGTTTTCGAACGAGCAGTCGATGCTCATATCCCAATCGGGGAAGATGCGCAAAATTCCGTCATAGCTCTGTAAAACCATCTCGTTGAGTGTCGCCGACGCGATACTGCTGTTTTCGAGGCATCCGCCTCCGTGCAGGAACAGCATATTCGGCATCTGAAACCTTTTGAAGTTCCGCTTCATTCGCTTGATTATCAGCTTCGGATCAATTCCAAGCCTTGCGGAACACGGATAATAGGAGCAGCCGCCGTTGCCATCGTCCCATCTGTCATCGCAGAAGAAGGTGTTCCTTGCCGTTTCAAGCGCTTCCGCGTCTGAGCCGAGTCCGATCTGTCCGCACGGGTAAATATGCTGTATGCAAAGGGTGTTTGAGTCGTTCCAGTCGGTACCGTTGGTCGTGTAACGGAAAACCTTCTTTCCCTTTCTCTTGAACGTTGGAAAATCGTGAAGATTTTCGGCAATATCGAGCCATATCTTTCTTCTTTCCCCATCTATGCCAAGCTCTTTTGACATATCGGCGATGCATTTGAAAAACATTTTCAAAAGGCCGAGGGTCAGCAGATTGTTCTCTTCATTTATTTCCGTTTTGTACTCCTCGGGGTCGAAATCATCCTTATAATAGGGTATCTCATGAATTGCGTCATGAACAACATTATAAATTCCGTCACGTTTTTCAAGATAGTCCTCCCAAAAATCCGCAACATCGAGGAAGTACGGGTAAACCGTTTTGGCATATTCCCTGTCATAGGTCGAATACCATCTCATCACCATGATATCCGTTGCATGGACTGCATTGCTCCGCTGACCGAGGAACATCTTTTCCCACACGTCCGTGCTTTTTTCGGTTATCATTCCCATAGGACCGATACCGACGGGATAGAAAACTCCACTGATACCGAGAAAATCCTTTGAAAACCTCTTTCCCCTCTCTCTCATATCCATAATCGGTGCGGCATAGCAGTCCGTCAGCTCAACATGGTTTGAGGAGCATGCGCCGTAAAACGAGCCTTGATAGTTATAATTCAGGTGATAATCACCTTTCCAGTTCACACCGTCCTTTGTGATGAAATTGCCGTAAAGCCCGGGGGGGAATTTTTTATTCAGCGCACAGACGGCAAGCAAATACTGGGACGCATACCAGTTCATTTCAAGTGTTTCATCGTCAGCCGCAAAGCTCGATTTTCCGTAGAAATCACTCCACCATTTTCGGTTATCCTCGCGCTCTTTTTTAAATTGCGCTTCATCGGGTGTTATGGTTTCAACAGCCTTTCCATCGAAGCCCGAAGCAAGGGAAACAGCGCATATGCTTCCGTCTCTGAGCGCCGTTTTACCGACAGCCACACTCAGACTTGTCTCAAATACAAGCTCCGCGTCCTTGAAAAGTCTTGTGTAAACCGTGTTGCCGTTTACCACTTTTGTGTCAAGCACGCCGCTCTTTAATTCGGCAGGCAGAAAAATCGGCAGCTTTGCATCGGCTTTGTCAGAATACCTTGTCTTGATCCAAATGCTGTTGCTGTTATGGCTCACGAATATCAGAATCTCCGCGCTTTCACTTCCGTCGGAAAATCTGCAATATATTTCGCCCTCGTCCATACGCTGCTCAACATAATAATTTTCGTAAAGCTTCTTAGGAACATCAATTTTGAGAATTCCGACAGGCTTTATTCCGCCGTCGCCGCCACCCATTTCGCCTGCAAGCCAAAAATCAGACTTGCCGATATAGCATGACAATCCGTTTTCGTGCTCGCCCAAAATAACACTGACGTCTCCGTTGCCGCATATTGCGCCGTCGGGAGCTGAATGCTTTCCCGTTCTTACAGGTCTTTTGTCTATTATAACTGTATGCTTCAAGTCATATCCTCCGAAAAAAGCGGAGCCGCCGTTTTACCGACAGCTCCGTTGTTATTGATTTTAAATGTTTTTATGCAGCATTTGCAAGGTCAATGAATGATACGAACTTGCCGATGCACTCTGAAGGTGCCTGATTGATAGTTTCTCTGTAAACGCCCGCATTCTCAACCGATTTAACATCGGAGTTACCGAGGTTGCCGTCAAAGTTGAGGTCGCCTGCATATTTAACGCAGTCGGAAACCATGTCGGGATCAAGCATGAGCGATGCATAAGCCTTGAGAATAACTGCATCCTGTCCGTCAATCTTACCGTCACCGTTGACATCGCCAAACATAACAAGTGTATACTCGTTTTTGACAATGTACTCGCCGTACGGATCCTCAACGATCTGGAGCTTGGAGCCTGTTCCGGGACCATACTTTGTAGCCTTGAGACAAATATCACCGTCTCCGGAATATCCGTACTCACTTGAGAAGTAATCGCTGAAGAACTCATCACCGCCGTAATTTTCCTTGGCGGTATCGTTCCAGAATGTATCGTCAAAGCCGATTGCATAACCGTAACGGTAGTCGATATTCTGCTCAAACGCGGTTGTACCACCGTTATAGAATTCAATCGTTGCAACGCTTTCAAGCTTTTCGATTGCATCGTAAAGTCTCTTGTAGTAGTTATCAACAAGCTTCTGGCTGTCCGCGTCATAGTCACGGTCAAGTTTTCTGCCCTCGTTATATGCCTTGACAACCGCCTGAACCGAAGCATCTGTATATGTGCTCGGCGGGAAGAGGTTTGCAACACGGTCGATCTGACCGTCAAGCTGTGAATAATCGGCAAGACCGATATAATCCTTCAATGAATGATAAGCCTTGGAAAGCTGACGTCTTGCCGTATTGATCTTGGACTGTCTGTAATCCATAACAGTTCCGGTAGCAACCTTTTCGTTATACTCGGTCATAACCTTGTTTGCAAACTGATATGCGTTCCAGAATGCATTCCATGTTCTGTCGGTATACTTCTTAGTTCCGTCAGCGTTGAGATTATCGTTGTAATTAACGGTTCCGACAACATTAAGAACCTTTTCAAGCTGATATGTTGACTTGTATGTCTGATTTCCTATAAGTAGATCCTTATACTTCATAAGAGCATAGCAGCTGAAAGTAACGTCTGCACTTGACGGGAACAGTTCCTTGCCTATCTTTGCCTGCTCATACTGATTAAGGATATTTCCTGCTTCTCTGAGTCTCTGCTTAAATGCAAGATATGCCCATGGTGCAAAGTCAACCATGTGGAAGTATTCATAATTATCGTCGTAATAGTGAAGACCCTCATTGCCTACAAGAGCAAGCTCGTTGTATATTGTTCTCAGCTCGCTGATGCTGTAGGTGCTTCCTGCCGGATGATTGTTGTTGTAATCAACAGTAACATAGTCATAGCTCTTGAGGTCAAGAACACCGAGAAGCTCGGCAACGATATCAAGAGATGTGTCGCAAAGTGAGCCGGGACCTGTAATATTGCCGAGGCTTGCAAGAAGCTGCTTAACAGTATTCTTGAGTCCTGTTCCGTTATTAACTCCGTCGGAATTTACAACAGTAATAACCTGGTCAAGCTTGGTATAGCTGTAAGGAATAATGAGACCGACCTGAGTTGCATTATCGGTTGTTCCTGCCGTTTCATAATGAGGAAGCTGGAACAAGCCGTTAATAACTCTTGCAAGAAGGTTTGTGATAATCTGCGTAAGCGGCTTATCAAGAGTTGCTGTAAGCTTAGGTGTCGAAGCACGACGACCGATAAGTGAAAGGACTGTATTGATATCAAAGTCAAGAATAGCATTCAAGAGTTTATCCATAACGATTTCTCTGAGGCCGTCCTTATTGTTCTCAACGCCATAAAGAATGTTTGTAAGAGGAATAACCTGGTTAACGGAATAGTAAACCTTTGCCCAAACATCCGTGCCGCTTGCGGCTGAACCGAGGTTAAAGAGCTTTGAATACTTCGTAAGGAAGAAGTCAAATGCTGCGTTAAGCTCTGCCGAGAAGGTAATCTTTGTGGGATCGGAATTAACTGTCTGCATTCCGAACTCACCGACAAGATAGTAGTCAACCAATGCACCAACAAGGTCAAGGCACCAGTCTCCGTCCGGATTGTACTGAGAACCGATATAGTTGCCGTTCTCATCCTTCTTAGCCATGAGATCCTCAAACTCTGCGTTCGGGTAGAGATCCTTCAATACGTCGATAAGAGTATATGTTGCAAGCTCTCTGATAGAATTGCAGTTGTCCGAGAACTCAACATCATCAACGAGAGCCTCAAGGAGGAACTTAACAAGGAATGCGAACGTCTGCTCGTCATTCATGTTTTCAAGAGCCTTTGACTGCTCATCTGTGATTTCCGGAGCGTCCTTCCAGAAGGAGCCTACGATCGGGAGCAACGTCTTAACATATCCGGAGAGCTGCGATACAAAGCCCGGCTCAAGTGTAAGATACTTGCCGCCGTTTCCGTCATCCTTAAAGTAGATGTACTTTGTAAGACCTTCCTTAAGAATGTACTGGAGAGTAACGTTTACTTTATCTATCGGCTTCGGGGCTGTCGGATTTTCAACGCCCTTCGACTCAAGGAATTTGGCGATCAATTCATCCTGAGATGCGTCTTCGGGGAGACCCATTGTTTCGTTAGTAACGAAAAGAGTGATTGCGATATTGATATAAGATGTATCCGCCGAAGTATCGTTCGGATCAATCTTGAGTGCGTCAAGGATAAGCGCACCTGCATACTTAACAACGATATCGTCAATAAGTGCACTGAAAAGAGCCTCAATGAAATCATATGTCTTGACCTTTGTAAAGTCGATTGAAGAACCGATTGACTTCTTGAGCGACGGAAGAAGATCAACGAATTTGACGTAATTCTTCAAGGTACCGTCGGCATTCTTTTCAAGTCCGAGGAAATCGGCAACGGCATTTGAGCCGTCAGCCTTTGCCATCATGTCGCAGACAAACTTGACAAGACGGTTGTTAAAGAAATCATTAATTATGTAGTCGAGGTTATCATAAGCTCCGCCCACTGCAAAGCCTGCGCCCGTGGAATCAATCAATGCCTTATAAACCATCTCGTTGATATAGCCGTGAAGATCATTGAGCATGGGAAGCTCTTTCTTCGGATCCCATTTCACTTCAATAACACCGAGACCAAAAGAATTATCAACCCATTTATAGAGGGGATCTGCATTTTCCTGAAGCCACTGGAGAAGATAGCCGAGAACCTCAAGATCCGTCATAGTATCGGAACGGCGTCTGATATCAGTATTCTTCGGAATACCGAAGCTCAAATCGTCAATATTTCCGAAACTGAACATCTTGTAGAGAGCGTGTCTTGTAATAGATCTGATTGTATCAAAAAGAGAGTCAAGAGAATAGATGTGAACATGAATACTCAACTGCGGTAAATCAAAGTTTACATCAAGTCCTGCAAGAACCTCGTCATCGAGATAATCAAGAATAGCAGAAGCCGCCTGTTCCTTTGTGAAAATAGGTTTCTTTACACTGCTGTAGCTACAGGTCGTGTAGTTGGTTTTGTATGCGCTGGCACCGACCGTCAAACATGAAAGCATCATGATGAGGGCGATAAGAACGCACAACAGTCGTTTGGATTGTTTCACCTAAAACACCTCCGTTAAATTTCCGGTCTACAACCGGTGAAAACTGTAAATAGGGTCGCCAAAATCCACCATTCCAGTTTGGCTTATAATAATATTATCAGAAAAGCCTTAATTTGTAAATAGGTTTTTCCAAATTAAAACATTGCAAACTGTACAAATTTTTCTGTAATTTTTATATAAATACAATAAACAATATGCTCGTAATGTATAAATATCCGAGAACGTGGTTTTTCAAAAGAACAAAAATCTTCTATTTCTGCAGAACACAGGGCATACATTTATATATACACATTTTCTTTTGTCAAAATTTCTCTAATATTACAGATTTGGCGTTGAAAAAACAGACCGATATGGTATAATAGCCTCAAACAAAGAAGTTTAAAGTGACCGCCGATTGAATCATAGTGCAATTTTCGGCGGTTACCGAAAGAGGTGCAACATGAAAAATTCTGTTAATATCGGAATTATCGGTCTCGGAGGCAGAGGCTCAAGCATGATGGAAATTATGGCAAAAATGGAGGATGTCAACATTCTTGCCGTTTGCGACAAATATCAAGACAGGGTTGGCAATGCCATCAAAAAGCTTGTTGACGTCGGCAGACCCGCTCCGATGGGAACCGTTGATTACAACGAGGTTCTTGACATGTCCGGAATTGACACGGTTTACATTGCAACGGATTGGGAATGTCACGTTAAAATCGCCATTGATTCAATGAAAAAAGGCATTCCGGCTGCAATGGAAGTCGGCGGGGCTTACACCCTCGATGAATGCTGGGAGCTTGTTCATACATATGAGAAAACCGGCGTTTGGACAATGATGATGGAAAACTGCTGCTACGGCGAGCGTGAAATGATGGTTCACAATATGGTTCGCGAGGGTGTTCTCGGCAACATTGTTTTCTGTTCGGGCCAGTATGCCCACGATCTCAGAGACGAGGTCGCCTACGGCGAAAAGAACCGCCACTACAGGCTTCGCAATTACATTGCAAGAAACTGTGAAAACTATCCTACGCACGAATTGGGCCCGATTGCAAAGCTACTTGGCATAAACTACGGCAACCGTTTTGTTTCCATGTCAACCGTTTGCAGCAAAGCCGCAGGCATGGAGGACTTCGTTAAACAGCATAAGGATCTCAAGCCCTCGCTCGGCAGCACGAAATTCAATCAAACGGACATTGTCAAGACATTTATTAAGACCGAAAAAGGAGAGCTTATTGAGCTTACGCTTGATACCTGTCTCCCCCGTTTCTACAGCCGAGGCTTCACGGTTCGAGGCACAAAGGGACTGTATCAGGAAGACGGCGACATCGTTTTCCTCGACAAGAAGCTATATAGAAAAAACGAGTGGGATCAGAAAAAATTCTGGGGAAGAGGGAAAAAATTCGCACGCAAATACAATCATTCGCTTTGGCACGACACCACTAAGGAAATGCTCGATGCAGGTCATGGCGGAATGGATTGGTTCATTATAAGGGCCTGGATCGTATCGGTTAAAAACGGCACTCTCCCGCCGATTGACGTCTATGATGCGGCAGCGTGGATGTGCATTACTCCGCTGAGCGAGCTTTCAATTCAGAACGGCGGTGCAACCGTTGAGATTCCCGACTTTACGTGTGGCAAATACAAGAACAGAACCCCCAAAAACGACAATATCTATGATATAAGATAATTGAGGAGGATAAGAAATGGTAAACAAACTGACCGCTGTCATTGTTGCGATAACAACAGTAATTATGTCCGTAACAGGCCTTTTCGTATGGGGCTTTGCACCCGAGGATGAAACCGAGTTCACCCCGGTGATTCGTTTTGTCGCATGCAGCGACTCTCATCTTAAAACTGCCGCCGGCGTCGGAAGCCACAGGCTCGAAAAGACGGCAAAGCTCGCTTATGCTATTGCAAAGGCAGACAATGAATACAATAATCTTGATGCATTTCTTATCAACGGTGATATCACAAACGACGGCAATATTGACCAGTTCGCGGGCTTCAAGGTCATTGCCGACAAGTATATCAAGAGTGAGACTGAGCTTCTCCCGATAATTGCGAACAACCACGATTTCAGAAACATGAAGAAGCAGACCGTTGCCTATTTCTCACAGCTCATGGGCAAGGACACAGACTATCACAAGGTAGTCAACGGTTATCATTTTATCGGAATTTCGACTTCCGACGTTGAGGGTGTGAACTACACCGAGGCGCAGAGAGTATGGCTCAAGGCTCAGCTTGACGAAGCGGTTAAGGACGATCCTAACAAGCCGATTTTTGTGTCTCAGCATGAGCATGTGCTCAACACTGTTTACGGCAGCTCCGATTTTGACGGCTGGGGAATTGACGATTTCAGTGACATTCTTGAGCAGTATCCGCAGGTCGTTGACTTCTCGGGTCACTCTCATTATCCGCTTAACGATCCCCGCTCGGTATGGCAGGGCAGCTTCACTGCTATAGGCACAGGCGCTCTCGCATACATGGAGCTTACGGTCGAGGATCAACGCAAGGTTCATCCGACAGGCAACAGCCTTGAGGCTCAGTTCTGGATTGTTGAGCTTGACAAGGACAGCAACATGCGACTAAGAGGTATTGACCTCATCGAGCAAAAGGTTCTTTGCGAATACATTCTCGCCAACCCCGCCAATCCCGCAAACCGCAAATACACTCCCGAGAAGCAGGCGGCAAGATCGACCGCACCTGTTTTCAGTGAAAACGCTGAGCTCAAGGTCACAAAGCTCGCAAAGCGCGTTACGGTGAAATTTGATGCGGCACAGTCCGCAAGCTCTGAACCTATTTTCTTGTACAAGGTTAAGGTCATAAACTCCGACGGCGAGGTTGTTAAATCCGACTGGGTTCTTCCGAAGTATTATTCGGCAACGGTTGAGAAAACCGAGCGTCTCAAACTCGGCAAATTTGAAAAAGGCGATTATACGGTTTCCGTCACAGCCGAGACTGCTTGGGGCGTACAGTCGAAGTCTATAACGACAGATTTCACGGTTAAATAAATTATGGCGACTTTACTTTTAATTGTTATCTTTATTGATTTTATCGGGCTCGGAATTCCCGACTCGCTTTTTGGAGCGGCATGGCCCGCAATCAATTATGACTTTGGTCTGCCGATTTCGGCAGCGAATGCGGTCACCGTCACAATGACGGTATGCTCGATAATTTCAAGCCTGATGAGTGCAAAGCTGACAGAAAGATTTTCGACGTCAAAAATTGCAGCGGTGAGCACAGCGCTTACCGCTGTCGGTCTGTTCGGCTTTTCAATCTCAAAGAACATATATATGATGTTCTTCTTCACCCTGTTTCTCGGATTCGGTGCAGGAGCGATAGATGCAGCACTCAATAATTATGTTGCAGTTCATTATAAGGCATCGCACATGAATTTTCTGCACTGCTTCTACGGAATAGGCGTAACTCTCAGTCCGTACATAATGTCGCTTGCGCTCAAGAACCGATCTTGGGAAAGCGGCTACCGCTGGGCATCTATTATTCAGCTTGTCATTTCCGTTATCGCTTTTGCCTCCCTCCCCCTTTGGCAAAAGAACGGCATATTATCGGGTATTTCGGAAGAAAACAGCAAAAGCAGCTTTGCAGAGCTTATAAAACTTCCCGGAGTTAAATCAACCTGGCTTGTGCTTTTCGGTTCATGCTCGCTTGAATATGTCAGTGGTACATGGGCAAGCTCGTTTCTCGTCAATTCGAGAGGACTTACGGCTGACAAAGCTGCGCTGTTTATTACCGTCTACTACGGCGGAATGGCATTCGGACGTTTTCTTTCGGGGATTCTCTCGACAAAGCTTAAACCGCAGCAAATTATTGCAATCGGTACAATTCTTATAATTCCCGCCATTGCTCTCGTTTCACAACCGTTTGTACCATTTCTGTGTGCAGCAGGACTATTCCTTATCGGACTCGGCAACGGTCCTCTTTATCCGAACATGGTGCATCTAACCCCAATTCGCTTTGGCAAAAAAATGTCTCAGATGGTCATGGGTTCCCAGATGGCGGCGGCATATATCGGAATTCTTTCCATGCCCGCACTGACAGGCTTCCTTGCTCAGAAGTTCTCAACCGATATTTTCCCATATTGCTTGATTATCTTATACGGCATAATGCTTATTTCCCTTATTTTTACTCGAAAATCAAAAATTGTAAATGAATAATTTATTAAATTAAAAAATTTGTTAATAAAAAACTATTGATTATTTAATGAATAGCTGATAAAATCAAAGTAATCATAAATACAAACAGAAAGGACGTTATGTATGAAAAAAATACTTTCTATTTTGCTTTCGGCGATCCTTGCCGTTTCGGTTTTCGGAATTTCCGCATCTGCAAGACTGCTCGGTGATGTCGACGGCGACAAGAAAACAAACCCCATTGATGCATTGACAATCCTCCGATATTCGGTCGGTTTGACTGATACGATCGACGAGAAGCTTGCAGACGTAAACAGCGACGGCACCGTAAACTCTGCCGATGCGCTTGTTGTTCTGAGAATGTGCGTCGGACTTTACACCGGCCCGACAGAGGTTGACCTCAAGCCCGAGATCATCGACCCGATAATGAAAACAGGTAAGTTCACACTTTCTATCATTGTTGATACAGAGGACGAGAACGGAAAACCAGTCAGCATTCCCTCAACTATCATGGTCAGCGGAAACAACATGTGTACATCCATGAAATACAGCGGCATGAATGTCAGACTGCTTATTCTTAACGGCAAGGTATATATGGTAGTGCCCGACCTGAAGGTCTATATGGAAATGAGCGAAGAGGATATCGGCGGCCTTGATTTTGGCAACATGACTTTTGACGATAATTCAACCTACGTAGGTTCATTCTATTCGACATATGGCGGAAAAACCTACACCGTTGATTCTTATAAGGCAGAGGACGGTTCTGTAACCGATTACTATTTCCTCGACGGAAAATGGGCAATGGTCGGCGAGCATTCCGCTAAGCCCGAGGCAGCACAGAAAATTACCGATTTCAAAGCAGGTGTCAATGAATCGTATTTCTCTCTCAAGGGATTGGTCAAGATTGATCCGTCCATGCTTGGCTAAGGAGGATATGAGATGAACAGGTTTATTAAGACGGGTATTTCCCTTGTAACGACACTTGCTGTTGCGGCTTCGGCTTCAGCGATGGCATTTGCCGCACAGTACATGGGCGATGTCAACAACGACGGCACAGTTAATCCCATGGATGCGCTGACGATCCTTCGCTACACGGTTGGCATGGAGGGCGTTGAGCTTGATCTCAAAAAGGCCGATGTCAACAACGACGGAAGCGTTAATTCTTCGGACGCGCTCAAGGTTCTGAGAATGTGCGTTGATCTTGAAGAGTTGATTGAATTTGAGGAGCCCGAAGAAGAAAAATCCCCGACAGATTTTGACAAGTCGGAGGCTGTTGAATATTACAACAATGCACTCAAAAAGGCATATACAAGCGATAAGGTAACTATCGAGAAAAAGACCAAAATTGAAGTAGTTTTGAAAAGCTTCAAGCCCACCACACTGTTAGGAGCTGTACAAAATCTTATTGATAAAAATACTGCACCTACCGAAAGTACTAAAACCTTTGAAGCGAATCCGACAGAAGCGAAAAAATTTCTTGTGCCGACAGCGCTTGAAGCCGACGGAGTTGCGGATTATTCAATTGAAAAGGCTGCAAGCGGTTATAAGGTAACGCTGAAGCTTGTCGGTGAGGTCGTAGATTACAAAACGATGCCTAAATACAACGAGCAGGCATCGTTGCCGATCGCAGGTATAGCTGACTTGGCACAGCAAAACAATGTAACCGTTAAATCCTCAAAGCTTAATTATTCAGGCACTGTACTTACAGCGGAAATTGATAATGACGGAAATATCCTTTCGCTTAACCACACTATGCCGCTTGAGGTTGAGGCTCAAGCAAAATACGGCTTTGTGAGTATTGAAGGCTCAGGCTCGGGTCAGTATACTCTCGACGCAGCGTTTACTTATTGATTTTTAAAAGCTATATACAAAAAAGCGACCGATTTATTCGGTCGCTTTTTTTGATTTGAAATTCATTATAAATTTGTTGATATTTTTTAAAGGGAAATTAAAGATATCAAGTGAAAGGAAGAATGTCAGCACAACTCCGATGAATATAAGCAGCGCTATGCCGCCTGCATTTCCTACAAGCTCCTTTATATTGAGAACACGGAATATTATGTACAAAAATGTATAATGCCAAAAATATACATTCAGAGTGTTCCTGCCCAAATAGGAAATTACAGGAATCTTTTTCTCGGGAACAAGAATGAGTATCGACATACCCGTTAGTAGCGTTATTGCGGTTGTAAGCAATCGGTACAGACATCCCATTCCGTCGGTCTCTTTTGAAAATGGATTTCTTCCCGACAATAAATGTGACAGGATTTCCAGGTTATCAAAATCAAAGAAGCTCAATGCCAGCCAACCTATGAGAATACAAACAGCAGGGATCCACAAATAACGTCTGAGCCTTCTGATTTTTTCCAAAAAGCTGTTTCTGTTTATCATTGTTCCGAGCCAAAAATACGGGAAGAAAACAAGTGTTCTTGATATACACAAAAAGTCGTCAATCTCTCTGAAATATCCCGTAAAAAGCGAGATAACGAACGAGACTGCAAGGACAAGTCTCTTATCGTATTTTTTTAATGCAGCTCCAAGCAAGGTGTACCACATCAAAACGAACAAGAACCATGTAACTCCGCCGTCATAAAAAAGCCCGAATACCGCTTTCCCGTTTATTATCAAAGCCGTTAGGTAGGAAAATATTTTGAAAAAATATCCTGCAATAAGTAAAGACAGCGCCTTCCTTCTATAATTATCTTCCTTATAAAAAACTCCGAAGATAAAAATGAACATCGGCATATGGAAAGCATAGATAAAAAGGTGCAGCGGAGCTATATCCTGTCCGCCCCAAGCCACCACAGTCTCGGCAAAATGTCCCACGACAACCGTAAGCATCATCAAGAATTTTATTGTATCCCAATACCAAATTCTTTCCTTTTCCGCTCTCAGACTTACATTATTCATCTTTGTTGCTTTTATTTCACGTCGGAATAGAACTCTTCAATATACTTGTCAACATCAGCTCTTGTTCCCTTATAGGGTCCGGGGATTTCCATCTTATTGGAAACCGTTGCGGTTGCATAAAGAAGAGCATCCTTCATGGAATGATGAAGTCTTTCAGTCATGTAAGCGGCAAATGTCGTATCGCCGCGGCCTGTACGACCGCTGAGATTTCTTGCACGGATCGGGCATGAGCAGAACTCCTTACCGTCATATGCGATAACCTCGGTGTTATGAGTGATAACAACCTCTTTTGCACCCCAGGAATGGAGAAGCTTTGCCGCTTCGTATCTGTCTGTAAGACCTGTAAGAATTTCAGCTTCTGCGGCATCAGTCTTGAGATACTCAATATACGGAAGAACCTCTTTTTTCTCCTTCCAATCCTCGAAGAACATTGTGTGATCCTCAAGATTAACATGGCGGAGAAGCGCCTGAACGTCAACGGCAACCTTACCTCTCTTAGAGGCTTCGATTATCATTTCATTTGTGAAATCGCCGTAAAGAAGTCCTGCGAAGTGGTAAATATCCGCTTCAACATCCTCGGGAATATCGTCAATCGTAAACGGAGTCCCGACGCTTATGCACATGCACTTTCTGCGCTCCTTGTCGGCAGTAAAGTACTGATTGTCCATAGTACATGACGACTCGGACATAATGCAGTAGATATCCTCTTTCGGGATCGTAAAATATGTAAGTCTCTCGCTGTCGTCGGGATTGATCTTTGTCAATGCGGCAACCTTGTGTCCGAGAGCGTATGCCGACGCAGAGGAATAAATAACCGCTCCGCCGATTGCAAGAGTTTCATTGCCAAGGTAATCGGTATCATGATCCATTGTTATATGACCGATAATAAGTGATTCGTAGTGCTTCATTATTCTGCTCCTTTATTCTTGTTTTCGTAGTTGAGAATTTCTTTTGCTATATATATCGGGCGTTCCTTGACCTGTAGATAGGTTCTTGCAAGGTATTCACCGATTATGCCGAGGAAAAGTGAGTTCAGTCCGCCGAGGAAAAGCAGAATTGTTATAATTGCAATGGTACTTGTAATCTCGCCGATAACCGCTCCGACGATCAGAGCGATTATAAGGTAAAGCACCGATATTCCCATAAGTCCGACTCCCGCATATGAAGCCGCCTTGAGAGGAATTGTCGAATAGCCGACTATGCCCTCGATGGCATATCTGAACAGCTTCATGAACGACCATTTGGACGTACCTGCCGCTCTCTCCTGAACCTCATATGGGATATATTTTGTATTGTAGCCGACAAACGAGAAGATTCCCTTTGAAAAACGGCTGTACTCCGACATTTCAAGAACAGAATCAAGCATCTGACGGCGCATGAGCCTGAAATCGCTCGCCCCCGGATAAAGCTCAACATCAGAAAGCTTGTTGATTATCTCATAGAACTTATCCTTGAAGAAAATCAAAAACTTACTTTCCTTGCGCTCTCCCTGGTATGCGGCAACGCAGTCAATGTCCGAATTCTCGTCAAGGATCTGCTTCATTTCGAGCACGACCTCGGGACGCTGCTGAAGATCTGCGTCAATAACGCAGGTGTAATCTCCGCTTGACTGCTTCAGACCTGCATAGATCGCCGCCTCCTTGCCGAAGTTACGCGAGAAATTTACGACCTTAACGTTGTCCGCCTTTTCATATATCGCTCTGAGTATCTGCGGTGTTTTGTCGCGGCTTCCGTCATTGACGAAAACCAATTCATAATCGTCAACCTTGTCCTTAAAAGCCCGTGTAACCTCAGAGTAAAATTCAATAACACTTTCTTCCTCGTTAAAGCAAGGAACAACAAGAGTTAATTTCATTTTATTCACCCAATTCTTTTATAAATCTGTTTAATGCGTCCTGCCACGTCGGAAGTCTTTTGATTTCTGCGTTATCAAGACATTTTTTACTCAGCCTGGAATTGTGCGGTCTTTCCGCCTTTACAGGATATTCCGATGAAGGAACAGGATTGACTCTTGCCATTCTTCCGCCGAGCTTCATTATTTTTTCGGCAAACTCTGCCCATGAGCAGTAATTTTCGTTTGTTCCGTGATATATTCCGTATTTATCCGTCACGATGAGATCGCAGATAAGCCTTGCAAGGTCGGGCGTGTAGGTCGGCGAACCGATCTGATCGCAGACTACGTTTAACTCGTCCTTTTCATTGCCCAGCCTAAGCATCGTTTTAACGAAATTGTTTCCGTTTATTCCGAAAACCCATGATGTACGCACAACAAAGTATTTATCAAGATGCTTCATAACGGCTTTTTCACCGTCAAGCTTCGTTCTGCCGTAAACATTTTTCGGATCTGTCGAATCCGTCGGTTCAAAGGGCGCTTCCCCTGCTCCGCCGTAAACATAATCCGTGCTGACATAGAGCATTTTTGCGCCGAGCTTTTCGCACGCGATCGCAATATTCTCCGTTCCGTCAACATTGACCCTGCGGCAGTTTTCCTCATCATCCTCCGCCCGGTCCACTGCCGTATATGCGGCGCAATGGATAACGGCATCGGGAGCGTAATCGCAGATAAAACCAACCGTCTCCTCGCGATTTGTTATATCAAAATCGTCACGGTCAACGCCCTTGCACTCAATTGAGCGCGAGTTCAGCTCTTTAATAACATCAAAGCCGAGCTGACCGTTATAGCCAGTAACAAGAATTTTCATATATTATCCTCAGAAATCAAAGCTTACGTCGCTGTCCTTGAGAAGCGGAGCGGAAATATCCTTCTTTGAAAGAATCGGATCTTCAATGCCCCAGTCAACGCCGATCTCGGGATCGTTGAATTTAACGCTTCTGTCGTCCTCGGGACAATAAAACTCATCGACCTTGTACATAACCTCAACGTCATCCGTCAGCGTAACAAAGCCGTGCAGACAGCCCTTCGGAATAAAGAAGGATTTTTTATTCTCACCCGAAAGGATAACCGACGTCCATTTCATGTAAGTCGGCGAGCCCTTTCTGATGTCAACGGCGACATCCATTATCTCCCCGCGCACGCAGGTAAGCAGCTTGCTCTGAGCTGTCGGATTGACCTGACAGTGCAAGCCTCTGAGCGTACCCTTTTCGGCGGAAAACGATCTGTTGTCCTGAATAAAATCAACATCTATACCAACCTCGGCGAGCTTGCGCTTGGAATATGATTCCATAAACCAACCTCTGTTGTCGCCGAAAACATCGGGCTCTATCACAATTGCACCCGTTACTTCTGTTTCGTATGCTTTCAAATATGTCAGTCCTTTTCTTTTACATTTTTTCGCTTGAATACGGCGGCTCCTGCTCCGTGCCCCAGCGAGGACGCTCGCCCTGCTTGTCAGAATACATTATCTTGCCCTCGGCAACACGCATAAGGTGCTGACCGTAAGGCGATTTGCCGTACTGCTGTGCGGATTCAATAAGAGTTTTCTTTGAGATCCAGCGCATGTTGTATGCTATCTCCTCGGGCGCGGAGATCTGAATACCCTGGAGCTTTTCAATCGTTCTGATGAAGTTAGCCGCTTCCATAAGATTATCGACCGTTCCCGTATCAAGCCATGCAAAGCCTCTGCCCATGAGCTTGATGTCAAGGTCGCCGTTATCAAGGTAAATCTGGTTGATATCAGTTATCTCAAGCTCTCCGCGGGCGGACGGCTTAAGATTTTTTGCGTACTCAACGACCCTGTTGTCGTAGAAATAAAGACCCGTAATTGCGTAGTTCGATTTCGGCTCCTTCGGTTTTTCAACTATCTTCTTAGGCTTGCCCTTTCTGTCAAACTCAACAACGCCGAAAGCCTCTGGGTTGTCAACATAATAGCCGAAAACCGTTGCTCTGTTTTTGTTGAGCGCCGCCTGCCTGAGCATATGGCCGAAGCCGCTTCCGTAGAATATATTGTCACCAAGAACCATCGCAACACTGTCCTTGCCGATAAACTTTTCACCGATAATGAATGCCTGTGCAAGTCCCTCAGGTTTTTCCTGAATGGCATAAGAAAGCTTCAATCCAAACTGATGACCCGTGCCGAGAAGCTTTTCAAACTTCGGCGTATCATCGGGAGTTGAAATAATAAGTATCTCTCTGATTCCCGCAAGCATCAAGGTTGAAAGCGGGTAATAAATCATCGGCTTGTCATAAACAGGCAAAAGCTGCTTACTGGTAACCTTTGTCAAGGGGTAAAGGCGAGTACCCGAACCGCCTGCAAGTATGATTCCTTTCATTACATTTTTCCTCCGTAAAATATGTTATTTCGTAGATTTTTCAAACAAGCTTCCCGAATGGCAGTCGATTCCGACAATCAACGGGAATTTATCAAGCACAATTCTTTTGACCGATTCACAGCCGAGGTCAAAAAATGCTATCTCCTTACATTCCTTAACGCATTTTGCGGCGAGCGCTCCCGCACCGCCGACCGCGCAAAGGTATACCGCATTGTTTCTGATTATTGCGTCACAAACGCTCTTATCTCTGCCGCCCTTTCCGATCATCGCCGCCAGTCCTTTGTCAAGGAGCAACGGTGCAAACGGATCCATTCTGCCTGAGGTTGTCGGGCCGCATGAGCCGATTGGAAGTCCCTGCGGCGCAGGGGTAGGACCTGCGTAATAAATACACGCTCCGTCAAGGTCAAACGGCAGCTCGCCGCCCTCCTCAATGAGCTTGACTATTCTTTTATGCGCCGCGTCGCGCGAGGTATAGACCACTCCCGAGAGGATAACTCTGTCCCCTGCCCGAAGCTCCTTAGCCCTTTTCTTAAGCTCTGACGCGTCCAGAATATATTCAGCCATTAACTCAACTCCCGAATAAGCTGTTCAAGCAATTCCGCCGCCTTCTGCGGATCTTCTTTTACCTTGTCAATTTTTTTCGCCGCTTTTTTTATCTGCGACTGTGCGCTTTTTTTGATCTTTGCCGCCGCCGCTTCGGCTGATTCGACCAGCTTATCGCAACGCGCTATTGTTTCCTCGGCGGCCTTTTTGTCTGCCGACTCCTCTGCCTGCTTTTCGAGCATCTCAGTCTTGGCTCTCAATCGCTTTGCGCTTTCCTCGGCTTCATTGCATCTCAGCTCAAGCTCCTCAGCTTTCCTTTCGGCGGCTTCCGCTTTTGCCTTAAGCTCTCTGTTTTCATCGGTGAGGGATCTGATCTGCCTGTCCTTGTCGGATATCAGGCTTTTATACTCCTGCTGTGTCTTTTTCAACTGCTGAATATAATTTATAACAGACTGACGGTCAAATCCGCCGAACGGAGTTTTTTTAAAAAGAACTTCTTCTTTCATTGTCAATCATCCTTTCAGTTTTGCGTATTTAACCGATATACAGTATTCCCGTTACGCCGCTGCCGCATTTCACTGCGCCGTTTTTCAGCGAATAACAGTACAGATCGCCGCTGCCGCTCTTGTAATTCTTGATATAAGCGAAGGCGTCGTCGCTGTAAACGAAATTGTTCAGGTTCAGGTCGCTGTCAACCAATGCATAGCCTGTTCCGTCATATATTCCGACGGAAACCAACTCCTCGGAATCGTTCTGCCTTGCAAGAATTATCGTGAACGAATCACTGACGGCAAAGTATGAATAAACGTTCTTACAAATTTCCGCTTTTCCCGTTTTCGGGAGGAATTTATATAGGCTTCTTGCGCCGTTGGATTCGAGCTTTTCATAATATACCGTGTTTCCGACAGAGACGCAGTCCGAAACCTTGGAATCTATCAGCCTCTTGTTAGCCGTTTCCGTATTCTCTGCGACGCTGTAATAAAGCTCACTGTCCGTAATCCCGTAAACCGCGTTTGAGCTGCCGAAGATAAACTGAGTTTTTTCAACATCATATCCCGAAAGCTCATATTCAAATACCTTTGTTCCGTCATATCTTGAGCAGAAGCTTGAATCGCTGACATCATAGGAGCTTTGAACGGCATTGCGCACATAGTCCATCGCCTTTTGAACGCTTGAGCTTCTCGCAATTTCCGTTAGACTGTCCATGCTGATGCTGTCGCCGACACCGATCACCGTTTTTTTGTATATAAGTCCCGGATCGCCGCTTTTTTCGAATTCAACAACATTCTCCAGCTTAACTCCTGAGACAAGTCTGTGAGAGGTGCCCGATTTGTAGGCATAGCAGGTGTATTCGTCCCCGACAGCCAGTCCGAGGTCAAGCTTGTCCAGCTCCTCACGGAGCTGATCTCTGACCGCTTTCATCTCATACTGATGCTTCGCGGCATTGTATTTTGCGGTGTCAAGAACCCTTCTTTTAAAGATAAAGCCCTTTTCCACCATGTAATCGCTTTCAATCGGCTTTTGAATTTTCATGTCGCTGTCATAATAATCATCGGTTATAAAATCCTGCCAATTGATATTTGATGTGTTCTTTTTGAAATAATAGAGATTTCCGCCGTAGGTATAGTCATTGAGATAAACCTCGCCGACGTCCTCGCAGATCTGCACAGGCTTTTCATCGCTCTTTACGGAATAGACATTTACATTTGTGCTTTTACCTGTCTGCTGAGTGTAAATGATCTCATAGTCATTGCTGTCGCCTGTGTATTTCACATGGCTGATTCTGCTCGCAACATTCTCTCTGTTATCGCCGAATTTTGCCCTGTGCAATGAATAAACATTGCCGCTCCTGCGCGTGAAATAAACCGTATTTCCGACTGACGGAGGATAGTATTCCTCGACCGATTCGGCTACCGTTTCCGCCTTTTGCAGCTCGGTGCTGTACATATAACAGCTTGTTATGTTTGATTTTGTTATACCGTAGCAGGCAAAGAGTCCGTCCTTGGTGGTTTTCCAGCCTTCGTCGATACCCTTTTCGATAAATTTGCCCTGCTTCTTTAATGATTTTTTGCTTCCGACCTCGATCATTCTGAGGTCATATTTTCCCGTTGCGGACGATGTGTTTCTGCTGAACCAGACATACATTCCGTCCGTTGAAACCGAGATTTCTCTTGCCTCTCCGATGTCATAGCTCTCACCGTCGGCAAGTCTGATGGTTGTGCTTTTGTCCGTCGTGCGGTAAACCGCCGTAACGGGCGATACGTTTTTATCCGCTCTCGTAACGCCGAAATAAGCGCCTGCCATTGCGCCCGCAACCACAACCGCGATAACGGCGCAGGCAATCAGCGTCTTTATCCATGAAGCCCTCTTTGAGGGAATTTTTTTCTTTTTAAAGCTACTTTTTTTCTCATTATTTCTGCTTTCCGCTTTTTTTGTTTCAAAATCAAGAACTATTCTTTCAGTCTCGGGGATATCATCCAACGGCTGAATATCTCCCGAAAAGCTCATTGCGTCATAAATTGGCAAAAGCTCAGACTTCTGCACTGCCTGAGCGTCACTGTCATATTCACTGTTTAACAGTCTGATGTCGTCGCTTTCTTTCATCATTTCTCTCCGAGTCCCGTTCCGCCCGCGAACAGGCGGAACAGGATAATACTTCGCAAATTGCACGTCTGAACCGTGCATAGCTGCCCTAATTATTTCATTGAAATAGCTTTTTTAGCCTTTTCAACAATGTTCGAAGCACAAAGGCCGTAGATCTTGAGCATCTCTACCGCGGGACCTGAGCCGCCGAACTTATCCTCAACGCCGACTCTTACAACGGGAACAGGCTTGCCCTCACAGACAACCTCTGTAACCGCAGAGCCGAGACCGCCGATAACGCTGTGCTCCTCGGCTGTAACAATTGCGCCCGTCTCCTCAGCCGCCTTGAGAATGATGTCTCTGTCGATCGGCTTGATGGTATGGATATTGATAACTCTTGCCGAGATACCCTCTTCCTTGAGCATATCCTTGGCAATCATAGCCTCATTTACCATAAGACCCGTTGCGACGATAGTAACGTCACTGCCGTCTGCAAGCTCGATGCCCTTGCCGATCTCGAATTTATAGGTATCGGGATCGTTAAAGCGCGGAACTGCAAGTCTGCCGAAGCGGAGATAAACAGGGCCCTCATACTCTGCCGCCGCAAAAACAGCCGCACGGGCTTCTACGTCGTCAGCAGGGTTGATAATAGTCATACCCGGGATAGTTCTCATAAGAGCGATATCCTCACAGCACTGGTGGCTTGCACCGTCCTCACCTACAGAAATACCTGCGTGTGTTGCGCCAAGCTTAACGTTGAGGTGGGGATAACCGATAGTGTTTCTGACCTGTTCGAAAGCACGGCCTGCAAGGAACATTGCGAAGGAGCTTGCGAAAACGGTGTGACCCGTTGTTGCGAGACCTGCGGCAACGCCTACCATATTACATTCGGCAATTCCTGCGTCAAAGAATCTTTCGGGGAATGCCTTCTTGAACATACCTGTTTTTGTTGCGGCGGCAAGATCGGCGTCCATAACAATAAGGCTCTTGTCCTTCTCGCCAAGCTCAACCAAAGCTTTACCGTAAGCTTCTCTTGTTGCTGTTTTGATTACGTCTGCCATCTTTTACGCCTCCAATTCTGCAAGTTGTGCTTTAAGCTCGTTCATAGCCTGCTCATACTGCTCGGCATTCGGAGCCGTACCGTGCCAGGAGCACTGATCCTCCATGAAGGAAACGCCCTTGCCCTTTACGGTTTTTGCAATAATAGCCGTAGGCTTACCCTTGAACTCGGCGGCCGCCTTGAAAGCTGCGTCGATCTCGTCAAATGAATGACCGTAGATTTCAATAACATTCCAGCCGAATGCGCGGAATTTCTCGGGAATCGGATACGGAGAGTTGACCTCTGCGATAGAGCCGTCGATCTGAAGATTGTTGTTATCAACAACGGCGCAGAGATTGTCAAGACCCTTTGCTGCGGCAAACATAGCTGCTTCCCAGACCTGTCCTTCTTCGATTTCGCCGTCGCCGAGAACGGTATAAACTCTGTAATCCTTCTTATCAAGCTTTCCTGCGAGAGCCATACCGACTGCCGTAGAAATACCCTGGCCGAGAGAGCCTGTGCTCATATCAACGCCGGGAGTACGGTTCATGCTCGGATGACCCTGAAGCATTGCACCGGGCTTACGAAGATTTTTAAGCTCAGATACGGGGAAGAAGCCCTTGTTTGCGAGAACCGCATAGAGAGCCGGAGCCGTATGACCCTTTGAAAGAACAAATCTGTCTCTGTTCTCGTCCTTGGGATTTTTCGGATCAACATTCATGTGGTCGAAATAAAGATATGTGAGAATATCCGCTACTGAGAGCGATCCGCCCGGGTGACCCGATTTTGCATTGAACACACCTTCGATCACGCCCATACGAACCGTACAAGCCTTGATCTGTAATTGTTTTTTAGTTACTGCGTCCAAAAAAACACCTCCAATTATTCGCTTAAATTTTGTTTTTTCAAGAAATCCTTAAAATAATCCGGAACCTCTGCACTGAACTCAAGGTATATTCCGTCTCTTGGGTGCTTGAACCCGATAAGTCCTGCGTGCAGACATTGTCCGTTCAATGAGGTTACTCCGTTTTTCGGCCCGTAAATATTATCGCCCGCAACAGGGTGGCCGATATACGCCATATGAACTCTTATCTGGTGAGTTCTGCCAGTTTCAAGAGTAACCTTGATATATGCAAATTTCTCATTCTGATCGATCACTTCATAATGAGAAACGGCATCCTTTGAATTCTGATAGATAACGCACATTTTCTTTCTGTCGTTGGGATTTCTGCCGATCGGCGCATTGACCGTTCCGCTCATTTCCTTAAAATGTCCGTGCACTACCGCTCTGTATTGCCTGGTAAAGCTGTGCTCCTTGATTTGAGCAGCAAGCTTTTCATGGGCAAAGTCATTCTTTGCAACTATCAGCAGTCCGCTTGTGTTCTTGTCGATACGGTGCACAATTCCCGGGCGGATAACTCCGTTGATTCCCGAAAGACTGCTTCCGCAATGGTAAAGCAAAGCGTTTACAAGCGTTCCGTCGTAATTGCCCGCCGCAGGGTGAACTACCATTCCCCTCGGCTTGTTGACAACCAGCAGGTCGTCGTCCTCATAGATGATATCAAGAGGAATATTCTCGGGCTTTGCCTCAATCGTTTTAAGCTCGGGCATTGAGAAGCTTATCTCATCGCCGACCGAAACCCTAAACGATTTTGAGACAGGCTTACCGTTGACCTTAACCTCGCCGTCGTCAATAATATGCTGAATATGCGAACGGGTAAAGTCGGAGCATAAGTCCGACAGTGTTTTATCAATTCTCTCTCCCGAAAAATCCGAATCTATACGAAAGAAAAAATCACTCATGCCTTTCACCCGTCTTTTTGCGGTCTTTGACCATATCGACAATGACGTAAATCATCAGCGCGATCGCGCCGACCGTCACAAGGATATCGGCAAAATTAAAAACGGCAAAATCCATGAACTGAACATCTATAAAGTCCACAACATAGCCTTTTAGAATACGGTCAATAAGATTACCGAGTCCGCCCGAAACGATCATCACGGCACAGGTAAGGTAAAACTTTGACTTTATCTTTTTTGTTGCGATAAGAACTATGCCCGCGAGGATCACAATACCCGTAACCACTGAAAGCAGGGTCGTGTTCTGCGAAAAGGAGCCGAAAGCTGCTCCCGTGTTGCGGACATAATTCCAGCCGACAAAGCCGTTGATGAATTCCGCCGTGCCGATCGGCTGAAGATAACGTTCAACGAAGAACTTTATCACCTGATCGGCTGCCGTCAGAACCGCTATTGAAATAAAACTGATTAAAATGCTCATTACTTCTTGAAAAAGCCCTTGATTTTTCCTGCCAGTCCGCCGTCGTTGCCGTCATCGTCAAGATCATCGTCATCAAGATCATCGAGATAATCATTGTCTCTGTCGTCTGTGGCGAAGGAATCAATATTTTCAAACTTAAGTCTGAAACCGTCCCTTGAATCGGATTCCTTCTTGGGCTTGGTAAACATAATATCCTGCGGCTCCGACTTTTGCTCGGTGCCGTAATCGTCAACGATCTTTTCAAGCTCCTCATCGCTTGCATCGTCAATATCGGGTACAACGAATTCGGCAGGCTCTTCATCAGGCTCCGTAGTTTCGTCCTCTTCATCTGCATATGCAGGGTCGGACTCCGCGTCGGTATCCTCTGTTTCGTAGATCATCTGCTGAAGATGCTCAACATCCATTGACTCCGCTTCTCTTGCCTCGGGAGCCTTTACCTCCTCGGGTGCTTCATCAAAAGGGATCTTTTCCTCTTCCGCGGGCTCCTCCTGCTTTTCTTCAACAAGTGCTTCGGCTGTCGGCTCCTCGGTTACGGGTTCCTCAACTGCCGGCTCCTCCGTTGCAGGCTCTTCTGCAACAGGCTCGTCCTCAACAGGCTCCTCTGTCGGTGCCTCTTCCTTTTTCTCCTCCTCGGTCATTTTTTCGATAACGACCTCGGGGAGATCCTTAATAAGCTCAAGCTGAGCGGCATACTGGCCGAGGATCTGCTGCTTGAACTTCGTAACCTCCTGCTTCATGGTCTCAAGAGCGGCAAGCTCCTTGATCATGTCGCTTCTTGCGTTTACGGAAGCCTCCTTGGATTCAACGACCGCCTTTTCAACGATCTCCTTAGCCTGCTTCTGAGCCTCTTCAACTATTGAATCCGCCTGATACTTTGCCTTTGAAAGTATCTCCTTAGCTGCGGCGTCAAGCTTTGCATTCTCTGTATCGGTTCTTTCCTGAACCTCGGCAACAAGCTTGTCTGCCTTCTCCTGCGCCTCACGAGTGATTCTCTCGGCGGCTCTCTGAGCCGTAATAAGCGCATTGCGGATATTGTCCTCGTCTTTTCTGTATTCCTCAAGTCTCTGTGCGAGAAGGTTGATCTTCTTATACATCTCTCCGTTTTCGCGGAACATCTGATCGAAAGATTCAACAACTTCTTTCAGGAAAGTATCTACACTTTCTGCTTTGTAAGCATTTCTTCCGGAGGCTTCAAAATGGTGATTTGCGATTTTTCCCGGTGTTAACATGATTTATTCCTCCTGTATTTTAAACAAAATTATTTATCAGAAATTTGAACGTTCAACCTCGTCGAGAAGCTCTCCCGTCAGAGGAACGTTATAAGGCGTGATTATATAAGCACGTCCTGCGACACGCTTGATATCGCCGTTGTTTGCATATGCAACGCCGCTGAGGAAGTCAATGATTCTGACCGTTGCATCGTTCGGGCAGGTCTCAAGGTTGAGAATAACAATTCTCTTCTCATTGAGCACATCTGCAACCGCGCCGACATCCTCGTATCTGTCCAGCTTCTTGAAAACAACGTGCGCCTTTGACGAAGCCGCGGCCGCCGCAGGAACAGATGATCGGATATCAACAACCTTGCTGTCACGGTCATTCTTGTGGCTGAACGAAAAATTGCTTCTTACGTCCCTTGAGTAATCGTCTCTCTCGGGCTCTTCCTCTTCAACGTCAACATCATCAAGGAATTCCTCCTCCGACATATTGAACATGTTCTTAAATTTGTCCATCATTCCCATTATAAAAATCCTCCTGAATTAATATACTCGTTTGCCGAAAAGGGACGATCCCACTCTTACCATGGTCGAGCCTTCCAGTATCGCTTCAACGTAGTCGCCTGACATACCCATCGACAATATGTCCATACTGATATTATCTAATTTTTTTGCCTTTATGTCAAGAAACATTCGGTTCATATTCATAAAAAATTTACGAATTTCGGCACTGCTGTCGCAAATCGGTGGTATTGCCATCAATCCGCGTACACGAACCGAGCCGATTTCGGATATTTCGCAGAGAGTTTCGGTCAGCTCCGACGGATCAAGTCCGAACTTGCTGGCTTCCTCTCCGATGTTGATTTCAACCAAAACATCGGTAACTATCCCTTTTTTCGCAGAGACCTTGCCGATTTCCTTTGCAACCTTGACGCTGTCAACGCTGTCTATCATGTCTACCTCGCCGACGATCTGCTTAACCTTATTGGTCTGCAAATGTCCGATGAGGTGTCTTTCCACTCCGTCCAGGTGAAGCTCATCGCGCTTGCCGAGATACTCCTGAACGCGGTTTTCGCCGATAAGGTCAATTCCGAGCGAAAGCGCATGATTGATATAAAGGCTGTCAACCGTTTTGGTAACGCCCATCAGCCGCACAGCGCCCTCGTCTCTGCCGCTTTCAAGCGTTGCCTTTTGTATGTTTTCCCTAATACGCTTGTAGTTTTCTTCAATATCCCTGAAGCGTTCCTCAACTAATGCTTTTTCCGTCACTGAGATTTCTTCCTTTCACTATAACTTCATCATAGCGCTTGATCGGGCGATAGCTTTCAGTCGCTTCGGTTTTCTCACTGACAACGACATAGTCACCTGCATCATAGATTATCTCTATTCTTCTGGCGTTCATAATATCGCCTCGGAGAATATAGACAACGTCAACCTCTTTGCCGTCCTCGTCCTTCTCGCGTCTAATTGACGAGCTGTTTATTTTATAACCCGTGTATTCCTTGAAAACAAGCTCAATATCGACCGTTCTCATGTTAGCATAGGTTTCATTCATCTTGTTGCACGAAAAAGCGACCGCAACCTTATCGTTCTGCGTTGTCGAGACCTTTTCGACCACTACCTCAACATTTTTGAAGCCGTAATACGGCAGATTGATCTTCATTGTGTCGCCCTCGGAAATGAGAAGCGCATATTTGCTGTCCATGACCGTCACAAGATACCACTTGTAGCTTCCGACGATCTTGCCCATCTGACCCGAAACATCGCTCGGCTTCTTCTCAAAAAGCTTTTCTGCCTTAGAAACTGTCAGATCGGAAATTTTATTGTAATCTACGGCATTTTCATAGCCGTCAAGATTGCTTATATAGTAGCCCGAAATCGGTGCAACAACGTCAGCGGAGCCTATACTTTTCGCTTCAAGCGTGCTGATTTTTGAATTCAGCTCATTAAATTTTGCCGTCAGGTCGATAGTGCCGTCCTTGAGCACCTGCTTGCTTGCAAATTTATTTTCAAGCTCCTCTATATTCCGGCTGAGATTTGAATAGTCTCCGTTTCCCGATGCCTTGACAAGCTCGGTATACGCTGCGTCTATCTCCTTGTTGAGCTTCTCCATGTCAAGAGCATTAAGCTCCGTTTGCTCGGAAAGCTCCTGATATCTTGCAAGGCTTTCCTTAGCCTCGATCAATTCCGAAATATTTGCCGCGTCCTCGGCGGAGTTGCACACTCTCGCAACCGCATCGCCGCTGGCAACTCTCATTCCGTCCTTGATAAGAGGAACAACCGTTCCCGCGGTTTTCTGATCTATATATTGCTCATCGCGGACAATGAAAGCCTTGAGGTCGAGCTTTTCCTGCTCAACGATTTCATCTGCGGTTTCCGTGTCGTACGAGTTGCGGTTGACTCTTACTGCATCATGAAAAAGATAGACAAAAACAGCAAGCACGAGCACCGTACATATCAAATTGATCCATGTTCGATTTTTCATTCCGATTTTTCCCCTTTCAGAAATTTTTCAACGATGTAAAATGCTTCTTCAAGCATATCTTCTCTTTTTTGATATTTGTCAATATAAAGCCAATTTATTCGTTCGTTGCGCCTAAACCATGTCAACTGGCGCTTTGCATATCTTCGCGTTGCTCTTTTCAGATTTTCAATCGCTTCACCGAGTGAAATTTCACCGTCAACATACGGCTGAAGCTCCTTATAGCCTATCGCCTGCGCCGAGGTCGAACCGTTTGCCGAGGCAAGATACTCCCTTGCTTCGCTTTCAAGTCCGCGTTCGAGCATGATATCAACACGGCGGTCGATTCTGTCATAAAGGAATTGTCTGTCCTCTGCGTCAAGACCGATGAAGCATACGTCGTACGGCGATGTCTGCTTTGACAATTCGATCTGCTCGGTCATCGTCGTGCCCGTCGTTTTGTAAACCTCAAGCGCACGGACAATTCTTTTCACGTTATTAGGGTGAAGCTTTTCGGCATACTCGGGGTCAAATGCTCTGACCTTCTCAAGCAGCTTGTCCGCGCCCTCGTCCTCGGCTCTTTTCAAAAGCGAACAGCGAAGCTCCCCGTCATATGAATCCTCGCTGAGCTTAACATTATTGAGAAGCGTATCAACATAAAGCCCCGTCCCGCCGCAGACAACAGGGAGCAAGCCCCTTGAATGAATGTCTGCAATGCACTCGGACGCCGCCTGCTGATACAGTGCGACACTGTAATCCGATGTATTATCAAGAAAATCCATCATGTGATGCGGAATATTCTTTTTTTCTTCCTCGGTCGGCTTGGCGGTTGCAATGTCCATGCCCTTATAGATCTGCATAGAGTCCGCCGAAACGACCTCACCGCCGAAACGGCGGCATATTTCAACAGCTAAATCGGATTTTCCCGACGCCGTCGGGCCGATAACAGCCGCAACAGGTATTCTGTTCATCCGATCAGCTCCTTGAATTTGATTATTATTTATGCTTTGCAATGCAAATCTAACGATTTTTCTCTATTTTTTCTTGAACCAAACCCCTCAGCCACGGACAAGCCGTGACAGCGCCCATACAGGGGGCGCCAAGTATAGGTTCTACTGACATTTTGTCAGCCTTCCCCCTGAGGGAAAGGTGGGCGGCGGATTGTGCCGCTCGGATGAGGTGGCATTTTTCACATATTTGTATTATAGATCAAATTTTGACTTTTCCACCTCATCAGTCACGACACAAGGTCGTGCCAGCTTCCCCTCAAGGGGAAGCCTTGGTCGGTTTCTGCTGACCTTGGCAGACGTGCATAATGCACGCCACTACTAAATCAGATTTCATAAACTTTTTAATGCTTTGCGACGCAAAGCCACCGTTTCTTTTCACTATTCACTTTTATCTTTTCCCTCCGAATACGGTACTGCCCCGAGCGAAAATGCGTTGTGGGCAATGATACCTCTAAACCTTAAATTGCAGGAAAATTGTTCAGAACGCTTTTTGCAGTGAGGGTGCTGTACGAGGTACTGCCCCGAGCGAAAAATGCGTTGTGGGCAATTTTACTCAATTTAAACGCGTCCGAAGTTTTTTTCGATCTCATACCTTGACATTTCTATAAGCACAGGTCTGCCGTGCGGACAATATCTGATATCGGGATTGTTGAGAAGCTTTTCAACAAACTTATTCAGCTCATAATCCGTTGTTCTATCGCCTGCTTTGATGGCGGCGCGGCAAGCGGTTGAATGGTAGATCCAATCGAGCTTTTCGGGAACAAGCTCCTTCTGACTTGTGACAAGATAGCCCGCAAGCTCCATTACGACCTCGGCAAGATCTGCGTCGGCAACGGCTGTCGGGCACTCATTAACGATAACCATTCCGCCGCCGAAGTCCTCAACGTTGTAACCTGCCTTTTCGAGCAGGTCAAGGTTATCAAGAACCGCTGAATACTCCTCCTTGCTGAGGGTCACGGTCACGGGAGCGAGAAGCATCTGAGTTTCGATGCCGTCACGGTTTGCTCTGAACTTTTCAAAGAGCATACGCTCGTGTGCGGCATGCTTGTCAATTATCAGAAGCTTTTTGCCCTGCTCGACAAGTATGTAGGTTTTGAACGCCTCGCCGATAACTCTGTACGGTTCAATTTCGGGCTTTACCTCCTCAACGATCGGCTGAACGGGCTCAGGCTCAACGGTCGGCTGTGCTGCAACAGGCTCGGGCTTCGTTTCCGCAACGGGAACAGGCTCCTGCACTGATGGCTTGAAGCACGGGATCAAGTCAGGCTCATCGTTCTTTTCTATTTCAAATTTTGAGTTGTTATCGTTAAAAACTATGGGTTCGGATTTAGGCGCTTCAACCGTTTTCTTATATTCGGTTGATGTGGTGCTCGTCCAAAAATCCTGCTTCGGCTGAGCTTCTTTTTTTATCTGCTCAAGCTGCTGTTCGTATATTTTTATCTGCTTGCCCTCGGTAGGTCTTGGCATAAACTGACGGCTGACCTTCTGCTGAAAAGTCGCCTGAACTCTCGTATCGCCCTGCTGTAATGCCGATTTTGCACAGTAATAAACTGCGTTGAAAATCATCTTTTCATTGGCAAAGCGAACCTCGGTTTTTGACGGGTGAACATTTACGTCCACAGCGCCCGGGGCAATTTGTATTTTGAGCACACAGGCAGGAAATTTGCCGACCATGATGGAATTTTTGTAGGCTTCCTCAAGGGCAACCATACCCGTGCGTGTTTTTATAAATCTGTCATTCAAAAAGAAGTATTGCATCATTCGGTTAGGACGGGCATTGAACGGCTTTGAAATATAGCCGCTGACTCTCACGCCCTCCAATTCATAGCCACAGGGAATCAGCGTTGAAGCAAAGTCCTTGCCGAGCACCTTATATATTGCGCCATCGAGCTTTCCGTCGCCCGAAGTAAAAAGCACGTCCTTTGAATCTCTGATAAAACGAACGCTGACCTCGGGGTGAGAAAGCGCGATTCTGTCAACGACTGCGGCAACAGCATTACCTTCGCTGACGTCCTTTTTGAGGAACTTCATTCTCGCAGGAGTATTGTAGAAAAGGTCGCGGACGATCAGTGTCGTACCTTTCGGGCAGCCTGCGTCGTCAAGCAGGGTTTCCTCGCCGCCCTCAATGCAATAGCGTGTTCCGACGTCCTCGTTTTCGCCCCTCGTCATGACCTCAACACGTGAAACGGCGGCAATCGAAGCCAGCGCTTCACCGCGGAAGCCAAGGGTGCAAATCGCATTCAAATCGTCGGCGGTGGAAATTTTACTTGTCGCATGGCTGATAAAAGCCTTGCGAATGTTATCACGGTCGATTCCGCAGCCGTTGTCGGTTATGCGGATATACGTTATTCCGCCGCGCTTTATTTCAAGTGTGATCTTATCCGCTCCTGCGTCGATCGCATTTTCCATTATCTCCTTGACAATGGATGCAGGGCGCTCGACGACCTCGCCTGCGGCGATGAGCTCGGCAATATGCTTGGGTAAAATATTGATTTGCGGCATAAGATCACCTCTTTTTCTTCCTTTATTTTTTTACAGTCTGTCCGCTCTGTTTTTCAGCTCATAGAGCTTTTGCAAAGCCTCGATCGGAGTAAGCGTGTTTATATCAATCGTTTTGAGCTCCTCGACGATCTCATTGCCCTCGTTTGAAGCAAACGAGATCTGCATATCGTCATCGTCGCTCTTTTCTACTGTTCTGATTACGGTGACTGCGCCCTTTTCCTCAAGCTCCTTGAGGATATCCTTGGCACGGTTGACAACGGCATTCGGAACACCTGCAAGCTTGGCAACCTCGATACCGTAGCTGCCGTCCGCTCCGCCGCGGACAATTCTTCTGAGGAACGTTATGTCGTCGCCCCTCTTTTTGACGGAGATGTTGTAGTTCTTCGTTCCGCCGATCTCATTTTCTAGCTCGGTCAATTCATGATAATGCGTTGCAAAAAGCGTCTTTGCGCCGAGCTTTTTCGGATCAGCGGTGTATTCCAGCACAGCACGGGCAATGCTCATGCCGTCAAAAGTCGAAGTTCCTCGACCGATTTCGTCAAAAATCAACAGGCTTTTCTTCGTCGCATTTTTCAGAATATTTGCAACCTCGCTCATCTCAACCATGAACGTTGACTGACCCGATGCAAGGTCATCGCTCGCACCCACTCGGGTGAAGATACTGTCAACAAGTCCTATTTGCGCGCTTGAAGCGGGAACAAAGCTGCCGCACTGCGCCATGAGCACGATAAGAGCAACCTGACGCATATAAGTCGATTTACCTGCCATGTTCGGTCCTGTAATTATCGCACAGCGGTTGTCCTTGCAGTCAAGCGCCGTATCGTTCGGCACAAACGGCGTATCCTTCATCATTTTTTCAACAACGGGATGTCTGCCGTCTTTGATGATGATTTCGTCGCCGTCCGTCATTATCGGGCACGAATAATCGTTCTGCTGAGCGACCTTTGCGAAAGAGCAAAGCGCGTCAACCGTTGCGACCGCATGAGCAGTTTTCTGAATTCTGTAAAGCTCGTCGGCAACCTTGCCTCTGACTTGCACAAAAATCTCATATTCGAGCTTTACAATTCTTTCCTGTGCGCCGAGAACCTTGGCTTCAAGATCCTTCAGCTCACTCGTTATAAATCGCTCGCAGTTTGCAAGCGTCTGTTTTCTTATGTATTCCTCGGGAACAAGCTCCTTGAACGCATTCGGCACCTCGATATAATAACCGAAAACTCGGTTGTAGCCGATTTTAAGCTTCTTTATTCCCGTCTTTTCCTGCTCGGTCTGCTGAATGGCGGCAATGTAGCCCTTGCCGTTATGTACAATATCCCTCAGCTCGTCAAGCTCGGCATTAAAGCCGTCCTTTATCATGTCACCCTCACGGACAGTGAACGGCGGCTCCTCCTGAATCGCTCTGTCGATAAGCTCGGCAACGTCAGTCAGAAGGTCAATGCTTCTGCAAGTTTCATTGAGAAGCGCCGACTTACACTCGGAAATTCCGCTCTTGATATCTGGCAAAAGCTGTATTGCCGCAAGGAGCGAACGAAGCTCCTTAGCATTGGCAGTTTCGTAAACGATTCTCGCCATCAGTCTTTCCATATCGCTGACGTTTGAAATAGCCGCTATCTCGTTTTCAAGAAGAACGGAATCTTCAAACAGCTCTCCGACGGCGTTGTGTCTCTTGGTAATCTTCGCAAGATTGACCAACGGCTGCTCGATCCAGTTTCTGACAAGGCGCTTGCCCATCGCGGTTTTCGTCTTGTCAAGCACCCACAGGAGAGTTCCCCTGCGTTCCCTGTTTCGCATCGTTTCGGTCAATTCGAGATTTCTTCGGGAAGAAAAATCAATTTTCATGAACTGATTTTCCGAATAAAAGTCAATCTCCCGAATATTATCAAGACCCGATTTTTGCACCTCGGTCAGGTAATCAATCGTTGCGCCGAGAGCGCAGACAGCCTCGTTACTTTCCTCAATGCCGAGCTCGGTCAAGCTCTTTTTGAAATGATTGGTTATGACCTGACGGCAGTAATCAACGTTGATTTTCTCCTCGTCAATACTGTCGGCGGTACATTCAACACGGTTCTTTATGAATTCTCTGATTTTATCGTTCTTAACAACGGCGGAATTATAGCGAATTTCCGTCGGCATATATCTTCCGAGCTCATTGACGATCTCGTTGCCTACCGACTTTGAATCAAGCTGAGTAAGGCTCAATTCACCCGTTGAAACATCGGCAAAACAAACACCCGCCGCATTGCCGTTGAGCCAAATTGAGCAAAGGAAATTGTTCTTCGACTCATCAAGCATACTGCTCTCGATTACCGTACCCGGGGTAAGCACGCGGATAACGTCGCGCTTAACTATACCCTTTGCCGTCGCAGGATCTTCGGTTTGTTCGCAGATAGCAACCTTGTAACCCCTTGAAACGAGCCTTGCGATGTAGGAATCGACGCTGTGAAACGGCACACCGCACATGGGCGCACGCTCCGCCTGACCGCAGTCTCTGCCCGTCAGAACAAGCTCAAGCTCCCTTGACGCAACCTTGGCATCCTCAAAGAACATCTCGTAAAAGTCACCGAGTCTGAACATAAGGATAGTATCCTGATATTCTTTTTTGATTTCAAGATATTGCTTCATCATCGGCGTCATTTCTGCCATCTGTTTTTCACCTCATAAATTGAACTTCGTTGGTTTTATTTTTTTCTTATACTTTTAAAATGATCATAGACCTTTTTTCTTAGCAATAATTACCGTTATAAATAAAGTCAGCAACGACAATGCTACAACAGTCATCATTACAATTCCGGCTATTTCAATTATCTTTTCACTATGAGAATACTCTCTGATATATCTTTCTCCCAAACACACAAGACCTGTCACCAAAAAAGCAGGAAATACAATATTAACCGGGTGACCGGGTCTCCTTTTACGCTCCGAAAAGAATGAGTAGATTAGTCCAACAGTTAGCACTGCAATAAGTATGGTTAATGTTTTTAACGACATATTTCCGACTATAAGTCCCATATTTTTTCCTCTTAATTTATTTTCTCATCAATCGTGCCAAGCCGCACCTACAGGGAACATCGAAATTGTTATTACTAACCTCGGGTCGATGTGGTCATCGCCCCCTACGAATTGTTTTTTCAAAATTTTGTCGTAGGGTGCAATGCCCATATCGTACCTTTGATATTCTAATAAATGTTACTTTCGGCGCAGAATATTCGTGCCCGCCCTCTTGAGGGAGGCGGCTTCAGCGGTTTGCGCCGAAGTCGGAGGGAGTTTAAGTCCGGTAGAATTTCACTCCCTCGGTCACTACCGTCGTGCCGCTTCGCTACCCCGGAGGAGGAGCCCACGCTTCATTATAATTTCTGCTGACATTTATCAGCAATGTCCGAAATCTCTCTTAGTGACAGCCGCCGCAAGAACCGCACTCGCCGGAACAATGATGCTCATCATGCGGCTCGCAGGTCTTGGGGTCCTCGCCCTGAACGCAGAGTGCAAGAATACCTGTGATGTGGTTCATCATCTCGTCAACAGCCTGACGTGCGGCCTCATACTTCTGCATGTTCTCGTTTGCCATAACTGCCTGATAAACCTCTGTGAACTCCTTGTCGTATGCGGCAAGCTTTTCCTCGTCTGCATCGTCCTTAGCGGCCTCGTGCTGATATGACATGTGGATAAGCTGGATCTTGTTGATAAGATCGTTGAGATCTGTGTCAGCCTCGTTTGTCTTTCTTGCCTCATGGAATGCAAGATAACGCTCGTCCTGCTGAATTGCCGCGCCGAGCTGTCTTGTGATTTCAATAATGTCCATTGTAAAACTCCTATAAATTTATTTATCTGAAAAACGCCTTTCAGCGTTCATCCAATACTCCTCTGACTATCCATGTCAAGGGCTCCGTGACCTTGACCTTACAGAATTTTCCGACAAGCTCCTTGCCCTCGACCTCGGGAAATTCGATCATAACGTTGCCCTCAGTTCTGCCGTTGAGAATACCCTCCTTGGCATAGCCCTCGCAAAGCACCGTGTAGGTCTTGTCCTTCATCGCCGCCGTGCGCTCGGAGGCTATTTTCTCCTGAGCGTCCGTCAGCTCCTTGAACCATTTGCCCTTTTCCTCTCTTGAAATCGGGTCGGGCATGTCCGCCGCTTTTGTTCCCGGTCGGGGTGAGAAAATGAACGTGAACAGCGAAGTAAACTTGACCTCTTCAATAAGCGAAACCGTGTCTCTGAACTCCTCGTAGGTCTCCCCAGGGAAGCCGACGATAACATCGCTCGTCATCGAAAGATCGGGCATTACCTGCCTTGCATAGCGTGCAAGCTCGAGATACTTTTCTCTCGTGTAGCCTCGGTTCATCGCCTTGAGCACCCTGTCGTTTCCGCTCTGGAACGGGAGATGCAGATGCTTTGCAACCTTGTCGCACGAAGCCATTGTGTCAAGAAGCTCTTTTGTGCAGTCCTTCGGGTGCGAGGTCATGAATCTGATTATAAAGTCGCCGGGCAAATCGTTTATCTGCCGCAGAAGCTTTGAAAAGTTGATACCGCCGTCAAGATTTTTACCGTATGAATTAACATTCTGACCGAGCAGGGTAATGTCCTTACAGCCCGATGCAATAAGCTCTTTCGCCTCTTTGATAACATCCTCAGGCTCACGGCTTCGCTCACGTCCTCTGACATAGGGAACTATGCAATAGCTGCAAAAATTGTTACAACCGTACATGATCGGAAGCCATCCCTTAATATTGCCGTCTCGTCTTACAGGAAGATCCTCGGCAATAACGCCTGCCTCATCGGGGCACTCATAGACCTTTTTGCCCGTGCAAAGCACACGGTAGATAAGCTCGGGAATTCTGTGGATAACATGGGTTCCGAAAACGAGATTGACAAACGGATAGCTCTTTCTTATTTTATCAACAACCCTCTTCTGCTGCATCATACAGCCGCATAGTGCGATTATTAGATTCGGATTGGTCTTTTTCAGTCTCTTGATCGCGCCGACGTTGCCGTAAATTCTATCCTCGGCATGCTCACGGACCGCGCAGGTGTTGTAGAGGATCAGATCCGCCTTTTCAACATCATCGGTGAAGCCGTAGCCGAGCGATTCAAGGATTCCCTTAATGCGCTCTCCGTCGGAAACGTTGCCCTGACAGCCGTATGTATGCACAAACGCAAGCGGCTGAGACGGCTCAAATCTGGAGGTCAGAACAGTCCTGACAAGCTCCGTATATTCGCGCTGTTTTGCCATCTCGGAGGGCGAAACTTTAATAATCTTTTTCATTGTGCCTTCGCTCAAAGGGCACACCTCTCTTTTTAACTTATTAACCGTTTAATTATATAATAAAAATGATATTATTTCAAGCGTTTTGTTACAAATTCTTTACATCTGTTTTCGTTCACTGCTCACACTTATTATTGACTTTAAATGCATTATAATGATATAATTATATAATCGAGGTGATAGGATGAACGGACGCTATAAAAAAGCCGACAAAACGAGCTTTTACAATCTGCTGATATACTTTGTTTTATTAGCATTTTCCTTTGTTCTGCTTTATATCTGCACCGCCTCATCACCGCGATATGCGTCAAACCCGTGGAACGATGCAAACGCCTTTCTCACAATGGGACGAGCAATGGAAAACGGAATGACGATCTACAAGGATATTTTTGAGCAAAAGGGTCCCCTGCTCTATCTGCTTCATGCTGTTGCAAGCCTGATTTCAGATTCTTCATTTTTGGGAGTTTACATCATTCAGTCCCTCTTTCTTTCTGCAACAGCCTTTGCGGCATATAAAATTGCTTCTCTTTATGTCGGAACGGCACATTCAATCATTGCCTCGGTACTCACCTGCTTTGTAACGGTCAATTCGGGCAGTTACTATTACGGCGACAGCGCCGAGGAATTTTGCCTGCCGTTTCTGCTTATAAGCATTTACTTTTTCTGCAAATATTTTAAAAACACTGAATCAAGCAAACTCAATAATCCCGTTTTTCTCCTCGTCGGTTTTTTTGCCGGCTGTGTTGCGATGATAAAATTCACCGTCATCGGCTTTTGGTTTGCCTGGGCGGCTTACATTTCGCTTTACACATGGATATCAAAAAAGAACTTCAAAAAAGCCTTTGTTGATGCGGTGGTTTTCATTGGCGGAATGGCGCTCGCCGTCATGCCGTGGATAATCTATTTTGCCGCCAAGGGCGCTATTTATGATTTCTTTAACACTTATTTTGTTCTGAACGCAACAGCATATCCGAAGGTTGAGAGCCTCAGCTTTATCGCACGGATTTTCAGTCCGTTACACTCTCTCGGAGAGAACCTTGTGATTTCACCCGTTTTATTTACCCTCGGATTTCTCGGGATCATTCTTTTCGCCGTGACAAATATTTTCGCCGAGAAGAAATTTTTCTCCCGTATTTCCGTTCCGTTTGTCTGCTGTCTCGGACTGTACATCATCTATTTCGGAATAAGATACTACAACTACTATTTTATCCCGATGTCCGCATTTACGGTTTTTTCTTTCATCGCATTTGCGCAGGCTTTAGAAAAGCTGAATAAATCAAGGATTGTTGCCATTGTTCTTTGCGCCGTTATTATTCCTTTTACAGTGGTCGCTTCAAACTATTGCAATTTATCCTCAAAATACGCATTGAAAAAAGGTGAAGAAACCGTTCAGGCGCAGGCGGCAGAATTTGTTACGAAAAAATCAGAAAAAAAGATTCTTAACTACGGCTGTCTTGATTCGGGAATATACCTTGCAACGGGACAGATTCCGCAATTCAAGCATTTTGAAAAGCAAAACCTGCTGTATGATAAATACCCCGATAATATTGATGAACAAAACCGATATATTAGCGAGCGTGAAGCCGATTACGTTGCGATCGCGGCAAAGCAGGATATGACGCTTTCCGATATTTACGAAAGCAATCGCTCGCTGGAGACTGAATATGAGCTTGTTTTCTCAAAAAAATATGATATTCATGAGTCTGCATTAACAAACAAAAAAAACACTGAAACATACTATCTGTTTCAGCTTAAGGAGAATTGATAATGGAACTGAAAACACTTTACATTCTCGCACCGTGCTACAATGAGGAGGAGGTTCTTCCCCTCACATCAAAAATTTTTCTTGATAAGCTGAATTCGCTTATCGGTGAAGGTAAAATAAGTAAAAACAGCCGCGTTGCTTTTGTTGATGACGGTTCAAAGGACAAGACATGGGATATTATCGAAAGCCTGCATGAGCTTGATCCGAAATTTATCGGCATTAAGCTGTCCAGAAACAGAGGTCATCAAAATGCACTTTTAGGCGGCATGTCAACAATAGTAAACGACTGCGATATGATAGTAACGATTGACGCCGACGCTCAGGACGACGTAAATGCCATTGATAAAATGGTTGATGAATTCGGCAACGGAGCAGAAATTGTTTACGGAGTGCGCGCCTCAAGAGAAACGGACACATTTTTTAAACGCACCACCGCTCAGGGCTTCTACAAATTTATGTCCATGATGGGCGTTGAAACTGTTTATAACCATGCCGATTTCAGGCTTATGAGCTCACACGCTGTCAAGGCTTTGCTCGAATTCAAGGAAGTCAACTTATTCCTGCGCGGAATGGTTCCTCTTGTCGGCTTTAAAACCGCAACCGTCACATACGACCGTGCACAAAGACTTGCGGGCGAATCCAAATATCCGCTCAAAAAAATGCTCACATTTGCCTTTGACGGAATAACCTCGTTCTCTGTCAAGCCGATAAGAATTATAACTGTTTTCGGCATACTTGCTTTTGTTTTGAGCATAATATTTGCGATTTATGCTCTTGTCAGCTATTTTGTTCAAAAGACTGTCCCGGGCTGGACCTCAACGGTTCTTTCAATTTGGTTTTTCGGTTCACTTCAGCTGATTGCAACTGGAGTTGTCGGCGAATATATCGGTAAGATCTATCTTGAAGCCAAGGGCAGACCGAGATTCTTTATTGAAAAATATTTAAAATAAGCATATAATTTCTGCTTGCGGTTCAAATGAGCCGCAAGCCTTTTTTGTATAAATTTATCACCCCAAGCCGTCAATGGATTGGGGTGATATTGTTTTGGTTATTGAGCTGTCAGGTCATGGCTCAATGCGCAATAAGGGAGGCGGTGCCTTGGCGGTTCCAG